>Ga0209340_1000716_pt1 | contig 31724 bp, 24 predicted proteins | sample EPASupsiteSAE323_FD_187266 | JGI IMG/M metagenome (GOLD analysis project Ga0209340, IMG submission 187266) | Bioremediated contaminated groundwater from EPA Superfund site, New Mexico - Sample SAE3-23 (SPAdes) (version 2) | ecosystem: Environmental > Aquatic > Deep subsurface > Groundwater >... | reverse complement strand
CCAATGCTTTTGCTGCTGTTACTTTCATACTCTCAGCAGGCTCATTTTTCAGGAACCATATCATCGGTTCTACCCATTCCCCGGGTAAAACAGTTTCCAATACCGATGCCGCTCCTGCCCGTTCCTCTGCAAACCCATAATTCAATGTAACCAATAACACTGCAAGAAAAGGCGAACGCTTCACATCATAAAAAAAATCCAACCGCTCTTTAAACCGCGTATCCTGGCCAAGAAGAGACATTATCCTGTACTCGTTTAATTTATCCTGCCGCTTCAAAATTTCAATCCTTAAACCATCAATCGATGCAAGCGGAAAGGTTTGCTGGATTTCCATCATCCCGGCGATCTCCCGGAGAATTCCACTCCCTGCATTCATAACCATTTCACCCGATTCTACTTTCAATCTTTCATTGATAAACCGATGCAGCGAATCAAAAGCCTCTGAGCTATTCTCACGCTTATCCAACGCCAGCACAGACATTACAATATCGAACCGTTCTTCCCATGAAAGCTGTTTTAATGCATCCGGGATTGTAATCCCGATTATTCCTTTAGTCCTAACCGGCAATTTCCTTTTGGAAAAGAGTGTAGAAGATGCCTGGAGAGTTGATTGTGAAGCTGACAGGATTTCAGCTTCTTTAACTAAATTTCCTCCTGGCGAAACTGACTTTACCCACGCTATTGCTTTTTGGGAATGAAATGTACCAAGGATTCGCACGATAAATTCACGCACGCGCTCCTCTGTTTCTTTTTTCCATGCAGGAATCAATATATCAACAATTTCGGATTCTTGAGCGTTTTCTTTCCCTGTATTTTCAAGATTACTCAATAATTCTACTGCTGCACACCTGATACGCCAGCGTTCATCGTTCAATTTCCCAAGAATTACTTCTCTGCCCGGCTTTTCACTCCATAACGAAAGCACTTCCATACATTCCTGTTTTAATTTCAAACTGATAGATGCATAATCCATCCGCAAAGAAATATCATTCGCACTTTTTGCAATAGGCGATACCATTCCTTCGGAAAATAATAATAGGAAAAGAAAGATCAGCGTAATGGGTTTCATGTTTTAATCCACCCCTATTTTAAAACAAAAGGAAAACGGATGCAAGAAATTTACCGGATAAAAATATTTTTGAATTTTCCAATCCGAATCGCACAGATAAATAATTGCTCTTCCTATTGACATAATCCTCTATTTTCTTTAGAATAGGGGCATGTCGAAAAAGCGGAATAATTTATTGACACGGATCAGGCGAAAGCTATGCTCAATTTTATCCCCTGATAAAAAAGGTGTAAAATTTGAGATAAAAGACGTCTATTGCAGCGAAATGCCTTCCAATCAAACCATTGCCGATATTTTCAAAGGAGAATGGTTTACGTCTTTTCCCGCACGATACCGGGTGAAAGCAGGGTCCGTCAGTCATTTCGATTTTTCCGTAGATCCCCGTGTGTCCTGGGTAGATTCATTACCTGGAAACAAATTACGAGGAAAACGAATCATCGAACTTGGCCCCTACGAAGCCTATAACACCTGGCAAATGCGACAACTCGGTGCACGCGAAATTATTTCCATTGAAAATAACAAAATCAGCTACCTGAAATGTTTAATAGTAAAAGAGATTACAGGAATGAATGCCCGGTTTCTTCACGGCGATTTTATCCAATACCTGGATTATTGCGTAAAGTCCAACGAAACAACAGATTTCATCTGGGCCAGCGGCGTTTTATACCACCAGGAAGAACCCCTTAGATTGCTCGAACTGATTTCGCGAGTCACATCAAAAGTATTTTTCCATACTCATTATTATGATGAAGAACGTATTAGCACCAATCCTGCGCTCAAAGCTTTTTTCGATCACGGCAAAAACCAGGTTCATGAGCGAGACGGTCTTAAAATCGAATTATTTTACAAATCCTACAACAATACAAATAAAGGAGCTGCTTTCAGTGGCGGGTCTTCCGATTTCAGTTACTGGATGAAGAAAGACGATCTTTTCGCTTTTCTAAAATCTCTCGGGTTTGTTGTTATTACAATCGAAGTGGATACCCCGGACCATCCGAACGGCCCCGGGATTTGTTTCATGGCAGAAAAAGAACCGAAAACCCAGGAAGTTAGCACCCCAATACTTGTGGATTAATGCCTCCGGCGGCCAAAAACCTTTTCGAGAAAAGGTTTCTGGACTTCCCAAAGCTTTTGGTAGTGAAAAGATTTTCCAGGGGACTTTTGGAAAATACACAGTATCATTTCTCGAATAAGTAAATCCAGCATCAAAATACAGTATTACAATGTTTTTATATTTCCAATAATCCTGGCCTACTCCTGGCAAAAGTTTTTGGCCCTACCTTTTTTCAAAAAGGTAGGCGGGGTTTCCTGCGTAAATGCCCGGTTCGAGGATATCTTTAGTAACAACCGAACCCGCACCGATCACAACGTTATCGACAATTTTGACAGGAAGTATTGTGGCATTGGTCCCGATAGAAACATGGTTCCCGATCTGGGTTGATTTCCATAATGTTTTATCCCCACCTGCCGGGCCGCCTTTAGAAAACGTATCGTTGATAAACATCGCTCCATGAGAAATAAAACAATCCGACCCGATGGTTACAAGTTCACATATAAAGGCATGAGATTGAATTTTGCACCGGTCGCCGATTACAACACCTTTTTGAATCTCAACAAAAGGGCCAATGAAACAATTATCTCCGATTGTGCATTCATAAAGGTTAACCGGTTCTATGACCGTTACATTTTTCCCAAAGTTGACATCGCGTATCCCGGCTTTTTTAAGGTTCGGTTCATTATTCATTTTTGTAATCCTTCTGTCTAATATATACTTCCAGCAATAAACATTTTATTCAATCAATTTTAGTTTGTGCTGTGATACCCAGTTTACATTTCTTCGGTTTGAAGCGGAGGAAGACTTCTTTTCCTGTTTCCATGGATTCATAGATAGCGGAGATCAGTTCCAGGGATTTTCTACCTTCCAGGCCATCAACAAGGGCGCGTTCCTTTTTAACTATTGTATCGATTACGTTCTGGAGGTATCTCACATGCCCAAATCCATAAACATCCGGCGGCATTTGCCGACATGACTCAATGATTTCTTTATCTTCCGTGATCGGCTCCTGGAAATTCCATATCTTCATTTCATTAACGGCAAATCCTGCAATTTCTACCGTTCCTTTTTCTCCTAAAATCGAAAGAGAGCCTTCCAGGTCTTTCGGTCTTACAGCGGTTGTTGCTTCCACGATGCCGATTGAACCGTTTTCAAAAGTAATTACCGCTACACCTGTATCTTCTGTTTCGATGTTTACCAGTTGAGTTGCGCCTTTTGCAAAAACAGAAACCGGTTTACCCAGCATCCATTCCAATAAATCGACGTGGTGGGAAGCCTGGTTTGCAAAAACGCCTCCGTCCATTGCCCATGTACCGCGCCAGGCATCTTGATCATAGTATTGTTGAGTGCGGCTCCATCGAACGCGAACCGTTCCCATGCATAATTTTCCAAAACGGCCAGTTTCTAGAGCTTCGCGCAATTTCATTACCGGGAGGTTATATCTATTTTGTTTAACCACGAAGAGTTTCACACCTTTTTCGTCACAGGTACGAATCATCTGGTCTGCGTCGTCCAGGAGCAGCGCCATCGGTTTTTCGACAACGATATGTTTTTTATATTTTTTAACTACGTCGATGGTGTGTTTCGCGTGGTTTCCGCTTTCTGTAAGGATAGTTACGATATCCGGGTTAGTTTTTTCGATCATTTCGTCGTAGTTTGTATAGAAGGGCACGTTATATTTTTTCCCGGCGGATTCGGCGCGGTCTTGTTTGATGTCGCAAACAGCCAGTAATTCCGCCTGTTCTTTTAGCGGGCCGGTCAGGGCGTCTGCATGTTTCCGTAAAATCCGTCCGCATCCGATTAATGCAAATTTAAGTTTATTCATTTCTATTTACTCCTGGGGGGTTAGCACCCCGTATTAAAGTAGTGCCTCCGGCGGCTAAAACCCTTTTTGAAAAGGGTACTGCGTACCCACAGGTTCTGCACTCCCAAAAACTTTTGCTAATTAATCAAATAACCAAAAGTTTTTCAGGGGTCCAGGGGGCGGTTTTACAAAAAAGCCCCCTGGTTATCGGAGGCATTAAACACATTCCCTAACGACGTAGAAGCATTCAGCCGCGTGCATGCCTGCAATACTTCCTCGCCATTTTGCTAAAGAAGTCAGAGCTTCCAGGCTTCGTGCGTAGGGTTCCGGTTGGAGTTGGGATTCGTATTTTTTTATAGCGTTTATTTTGGTTTCGAGGAAGTTTGAAATATCGATCCACAGATTCGGTTCGAAGTTTGGTTCGATGTAAGGGGAAGCCCAGTGTGTTTCGGAGATTGTTTCGTAGCAGAGGATTTTTTTGACATATTTTCTATTTGGGCCGGGGCGGAGGGAGATCAAAGCTGCTTCGAAAACTTCGCGGTGGTCGATGTGTCTGTCTCCGGCAAAAGGGAGGAAAATCATTTCCGGTTGTTCGGAATCCATTAATTTATTAAATTTCTCGTTCAGTTCGTGGCGTGGGGTGAGGTTCAGTTTTGTTACCGGGATATCCAGGAATAGGAGGGATTGGGTGCCCAGGAGGTTATTTGCTTCTCTCGCTTCGTTTCTTCCTTTTTCGATGAATGGGTCGGGGAATAGTGGTTCCCAGCCGCGGGTCACGATTGCTACGGTGATATGGTTTCCTTCCGAAGCAAGCCGCGCAATGGTTCCACCCATGCCAAGGACTTCATCGTCCGGGTGTGTTGCGAGTACCAGTACTTTCATTTTGTACTCCTTATATATATATGTATAAGAAAAACTGTTAGCAATTAATAAACTCCTTTCTTTCCCAGCACTACGGCAATGGTTTTGAAAATAATTTTGATATCGAGCCAGAAGGATTGGGTTTTGACGTAATCCACTTCCATGTCCAGGCTTTCTTTGGTAGTGAGGGAGGAGCGCATGTAGATTTGTGAGAAACCTGTAATCCCCGGTTTCACGTTCAGGCGTTGTTTGTGGTAATCGTTCATTTCGGCGATCTGGATAGGGTAGAGGGGGCGTGGGCCCACGATGCTCATATCTCCTTTCAGTACATTGAAGAATTGGGGAAGTTCGTCCAGGGAGAATTCTCTCAGGAAGCGTCCGCATTTAATCAGGCGAGGGTCTTTGAATGAATCCGGGCTCAGTCCGTAGGGGTCGGCGTTGAGTTTCATACTTCGGAATTTGTAGAACACGAACGGTTTTTCGTTTTTCCCGATTCGTTGGTGTTTGAAGAAAGCCGGGCCTTTGTCCGATATTTTGATAATGATTGGGATGACCAGGAAGAAAGGGGAAAGGAAAAGTATAGCGAGGAGCGAGAAAGCAATATCGAAAAGCCGTTTGAAGACGTGTTTCACGTTTCCCGTCTCCTATTGGGGTGTGGAAGCGGAGCCGATGAAACCTCTTTTGTATGGGGTAATGGTAAAGGAAGTAAAGCCGGCGTCTGTGAAGAGTTTGGTTAGTTGGTCGTGGGAGTAGTTATAGATCGGGCATTTTTTAATAATGTTATAGCGGATTTTGCGCTGGATGCCCCAGAAAGGAGTAAAGCGGGGAAAGGAAGCGATGAACAGGGAAGGTTTCAGTTCTGCTATTTTTTTAAAGAGTGGGGCGGGGTCTTCGATGTAGTCGAACAAGCCCATAGCGAGGATGATATCGAAGGATTCGTCGAATGGATGTGTAAGGAAGTTATCGCAGATGAAGGAGCAGGTTTTGTCTGTGTTCATTTGTTTGGAGATATTCTGGGAGAATTCGATCATTTGTGGGGCGAAATCGATTCCGAGTACCTTTTTCGCGCCGCGTTTTGCGCATTCGATGCTGTAGCGACCGGTGCCGCAGCCGATATCCAGGACCGATTTCCCCGTCAGGTCTCCGCATGCCTGGAATGTAAGCTGGTAGCGCTGGTATAAACCTTTTCGCAGGATATTATTAATGAGGAACATCAAACGGTTTTCGTGGGAATAGAAAGCGTCCCATTGTCTTGGTACGCGGTCGAAGTAGCGTTTTGCTCCTGGTTGTTGTTCGGGTTCCATATTCATATCAAAAGACTCCTAATAATATATCTGTAAAGTGTAATTTTAGCATAGTTTTATGACTTTGTCATTTTAATTTTATCTGTCCCCTTCTTTTCCCTACTCACCCTTCTCAAGGGCGAAGCCCTTAATTTACTAACACTAACACTAAACACTAACACTTCTTTGCCCTTTGCCCTTTAATAATCGCTGACCCTTTTTTTTAGCCACCGAGGACACAGAGGACACCGAGAAAAAAAAGTTGAGAAAAAGCGCATCCACGTTTATCTGTGTTCATCTGTGGTAAATATAAACATTCGCGTTTATTCGCGTATATCGCCAGGGGTGCAACCCCTTCGCGGTTAAGTTAAACAAGCCGACCCCAAATTCTCTCAAAAGCAAAACACTTGTTGACATATCTCTTGACACAATATATACTTATAGGGAAAGAGGAACAAATGAAAACATATCACTTTGAATCTATCATTCAGGATAATGGATGTATCGTTCTCCCGGTTTATATGGAGAATCTGAAAGCTCATCGCGTAAAACTTACTGTGGAAGATATGGATACAAATCCGGGAAACCCTTTAAATATCCTGGCTGATATTACTCGCAGGTATTCCTCTATCACGGAGGTTGATCTGGATATCGATGCGATTTACAGATTGAGAGAGGAAAATTATGACCGCGGGATTGTGTTTGATTGATACGGACATTCTGAGTTATATTCTGAAAGATATTGAACCTGTTTGCAGTCATTGCCGGAAGTACATAAAAGATAAAGGAAGATTTACGATTAGTGCGCTTACTTATTATGAATGCATCAGGGGATATCATGCTGTAGGGGCCACAAAACGTTTAGAGGTTTTTAAAAGTCTGCTTGATATTACGGATGTGATTTACCCAAACCAGGAGATATTTGAAAAAGCTGCCGAGCTTTATGGGGTTTTGAGGAAAAAAGGAATCTTACCTGGTGAATTTGATATTTTAATTGCAGCAACAGCAATTGTTGGCGGTTTTATTCTTGTTACCAATAATGAAAAGCATTACAAGTCCATCAGTAATTATTTCCCTCTAAAAATTAAGAATTGGATGAAATCTTAACATCTTATCAAGTTAAAAATAAGCCGCGAAGCTGGTATTGCAACCCTGGCGTGGGGTTGCACCCCTGGCGGTAAAAGGACCTGGCATGCCTGGTCCCTACTCACACTCACACTGACACTGATCGCTGACACTTCTCAAGGGCGAAGCCCTTAATTTACTAACACTAACACTAAACACTAACACTTCTCGAGCGCAGCTCGCTTCAACCCAAAACCCAAAACTCAAAACTAGCCCTTTCAATTCTCATTCTGTTGTGTTATGATAATGGCCAGGAGAAAAAGATGACCAAATCCGAACGACAATTACAGGCCATTAAACAGTTAGAGGCACTCAGCGGTAAAACGTTAGATCACGTCACGGCTGAGGAATTCAAGAATAAAAGGAATGCCTTTTCCTTGAATGCTGCGGGGGAGGTGACCCATTTAAGTATTTTTTTTGGCGAGCTTAGTGACTTGACCCCGCTCTCTACGCTCACCGGGTTAACCACTCTTTATTTAAGCGAAAATCAGATCACCAACCTCACCGCGCTCTCCCCGCTCACCGGGTTAACGACTCTTAATTTACAATCAAATCAGATCACCGACCTGAGCCCGCTCTCCCCACTCACCCGGTTAACGAATCTGTATTTAAGTGGAAATCAGATCACCGACCTGACCCCGCTGGCCCCGCTCACCGGGTTAACGAAGCTTTATTTAGAAAGTAACAAGATTACCGACCTCACCCCGCTGGCCGCGCTCACCCGGTTAACGGATTTAAGATTAATGAATAATCAGATCACCGACCTCACCCCGCTCTCCCCGCTCATCCGGTTAACGGATTTAAGATTATATAATAACAAGATCACCGACCTGAACCCGCTGTCCACGCTCACCCAGTTAACGACTCTTTATTTAAGCGAAAATCAGATCACCGTCCTCACCCCGCTGGCCGCGCTCACCGGGTTAAAGATTCTTTCTTTGAGCGAAAATCAGATCACCGACCTGAACCCGCTCTCCGCGCTCACCGGGTTAACGACTCTTGATTTACAATCAAATCAGATCACCGACCTGACCCCGCTCTCCCCGCTCACCGGGTTAACGGATTTAAGATTAATGAATAATCAGATCACCGACCTGAACCCGCTGGCCGCGCTCACCGGATTAACATATCTTGACTTAGATAATAATCAGATCACCGACCTCACCCCGCTCTCCGCGCTCACCGTGTTAACGCAATTATATTTAAATGAAAATCAGATCACCGACCTCACCCCACTCCTTCCACTCGTTCAAGAAAAAAAGTTAAGTAGGTTGAATTTAGAAAATAATCAAATTAAACATCTTCCTCAACCATTCCTCAACCTCGAAATACCCATAACATGGGAGAAAAATTCCTGGGATAACGGCATCGGTCTCGAAGGCAATCCGATCGAAACCCCGCCGATTGAAATCGTCAAACAGGGCCATGACGCTGTCGTCTCCTATTTTAAGCAATTAACTGAAAAAGTCCAGCTCCTCCAATGCAAACTCCTCATCGTGGGCTCCGGCGAAGTGGGCAAAACCACTCTCATGAAAAAATTGAAAGACCCTTCATTTAACGTTGTGCCAGGACAAGAACCCACCACTCACGGCATCAATATTATCCCCTGGGAATTGCCTTGTACCTTTTCCGCTAACGCTGAAAAGGAGTATCAGCGATCAGACCGCAAGGCGGAAAGTTCAAAGAGTAAAGAGCAAAGGGCAAAGGGAAAAGAACAAAGTCAATATCAGCCGTCAGTGTCAGGGGGTAAGGTTGAAGAGTGTACCGTAAAACTTTTCTTCTGGGATTTCGGGGGACAGGATATCTACCATGCCACTCACCAATTCTTCCTCACCAAACGCTCCGTATACATACTCGTATGGGAAGCACGAAAAGAAGAAGAATCCCGGTCATTCGATTACTGGTTGAATGTCATCAAACTCCTGGGCTCGGGTAGCCCGGTCATCGTGGTCCTGAATAAAGCGGATATCCGCATCAAACCGATCGACCAATTCTCCCTTCAAACCAAATTCCCGGATATCAAAGGCTTCCTCAACGTGAGCTGCCTTAACAATTCGGGCTTAACCGAATTAAAACAACTGATTACCCAAACCCTGGAACACATGCCCCATCTCAACGATTTACTCCCGGCTTCGTGGGTCCACATCCGCGATGAGTTGAAATCACTCGATCAAAACTATATCTCTGCGGACGAATTTTATACTTTATGCGAAAAACATAAGATAAACCGGGACGATGCGATCACCATTGCCGATTATCTCCATGATCTGGGCACCATTCTGTATTTCAGGCACGACCCGCTGCTCCGGGATACCGTCATTCTCAAACCGGAATGGGCCACGACTGCCGTATATAAACTCCTGGATACCAACGAAATCCTCCTGGCAAACGGCAGCTTCGAATTCAATGATCTGAAAAAATACTGGGACCGGGTATTGTACCCGGAATCCAAACACCCCCAGCTCGTGCGACTGATGGAAAAATTCGAATTGTGTTTCAATTTTTTCAATACGGAGAAATACTTTATCCCGGAACTGGTCCCGGGAACAGGTATCTCGTTTAATACCTCCGGCAATACGAATGATGTGGAATTTCGTAGGGGCGACCTGCCGGTCGCCCTCTCAAATTATAATAATTTGGCCAACATATACCATCAACCCGGCACGCTTCATTTCCAGTACAAATACGAATTCATGCCCGAAGGGATTCTCAGCCGGTTTATCTCGCGTTTGTATTACCTCATCCGGGATAATAATTTTAAAAAATACTGGGTAGAACTGGTATTCGAAAAATCTTCCGCTGTGATTACGAGTGATCCGTTGAATTCGCGGATGCAAGTCCGTATTGCGGGTTCCAACAATTCCGAATTACTGGCTATTATTCGCAGTCATCTCAACCACATCCACGAAACACTGAACATGAAAGCGGAAGAGCATTATAACGAAATGATCCCGTGCAACTGCCCCTTATGCACCGCTTCCATATCAAAAAAGGAACCGTTTTATTTTCCATACTCAAAGCTTACCGAATTCCGGGGAAAAAGCATCTCAACGGTTCAATGCTTGAATAGTGGAACTGTGGTTTCCATTGAAGATTTACTCAATGGATTCGCGCCAAATACAATGGACCGCAATATCTACAAATCCATTGTCGAGGCATGCAAACAGCTCATCGGTCTTTCCATGTCCATGAAAGAGGATGAAGACTCGCGTACCGGTTTATTGTGTGTATTACTGAGCAAGGATGGTTATATAGTGAAAGACCAGACGCGCTGGGGGATTTCCGGGACCGGTCGTTCGATGGGACGCCTGGATACCATGATAAAAGACCCCAAAGGAAAAGAAACCATCCTCGAAGCCTTTAAACTGAACAATTTAAAAGCAGAGACCATTCAATCGCATTGTCGGAAGATTTTCGGATATGATGCGGCAGGGTTCCCGGAGAATTTTATCGTGGTGTACTGCGATTGCCCGGAGAAAGACTTCCTCCCGCTGTGGGAAAAATACCTTGAATTCGTCAAAAAGATTCAATTCGACCACCAGTTAAAAGCCCTGGACAAAATAAAAGACACGGGATACACCAACATCAAAATGGCACGAGCGATTCATGAACGGCAGGGAGAAAAGGTTTCGATCTTTCATTTATTTCTTTTAATGGGGAGCGCTTAGGTCGCGGAGCGGCGTTGAAAAGTGTAAAGAGCAAAGTTCAAAGAGCAAAGCCCGCTCCAACTCAAAACCCAAAACTCAAAACCCAAAACTAGCCCTTTTTCTCCCTTCTCCCCTCTTTTTGTCTGTCCCCTTTGTATTTTTGCCTGTCCCCTTTTGCCTTTTTATCCTAAAAATCCCCAAAACTATTTATAAACGCTATTGAGGTAACTTTCCTTCCTGATTTTCCTTCTATGAATCGGAAAAAACAAAATTCCCTGCCTGAATTACCCAAAGCTATACTATAACTTTTATATTTTCCTTACCGGAATGAGTCAAAGTTATACTATAACTCTAGCAAAGTTATACTATAACTTCGCCATACTTATACTATAACTTTACCAAACTTATACTATAACTTTGACCATTTTCCTAAAGGAAAAAAAATTTCCAGGTAAGGAAACATCGAACCCCCCTAAAGAAATTTTTTAACTTGAATAGGCCGCCACCATTCCTGAAAACTACCCGACTAAATGCTCGATAAGTATCTTAATACCTATTCCGATTAAGGTAAGCCCTCCGATTATTTCAACCCTGCTGCTGAAATGACACCCGACTTTCTTCCCAATTCGGGTCCCGATAAACGATAACGTAAAGGTTATCACTCCTATAATCGAAACAACAATCAATATACTCATTTTTAAAAGCGCAAAACTGATCCCGGCTGCAAGCGCATCGATACTGGTAGCAACAGCTAACCCCAAAAGAACCGTAAGCGTCATGGCTTTCCTGGGTTCACAATCACAATCCTCATGAAAAGACTCGTATATCATTTTCCCACCAATAATGGCAAGAAGAACAAACGCAATCCAGTGATCGACTCCCTGGATTAAACTCCTGAAACTTAACCCGGCTAACCACCCCAGTAACGGCATCACCGCCTGAAATATACCGAAAAAAAACGCCATACGAAACGAATGAAACGCACTCATCTCTTTCTCTGCCATACTCGTAGAAACCGAAACCGCTACAGCGTCCATAGATAACCCGATCGCCAGTATAACCGTTGAAATTAAATCCATTATTTTATCCTTTTTGTCTTTTTATGTATCCGCTCAACGCAAAATTATATTTCATTTGTTTGAAATTTGCAAAAAAAAATTTAAATGAGTACAATATTAAAAATGAAAAGAAAGTCATTAACTGCCTTTTGTTTTTTTTATTTATTATTTGCTACTGCCGGCATATTGAGAGCTTTGGACCCGGGTCTTTCATTGAGCCAGTATACGGTAGATTTTTTGAATTTTTTCAGGGAGATTCCCCAATCTACCGTGAATGCCATAACTCAAACCCGCGACGGGTACACCTGGATAGGTACCCAGGAAGGCCTTGCGAGATTTAACGGGATTAAATTTGTCGTATTCGATAAAAAAAAAGTCCCTGAACTAAAAAGCAACTATATCAATTGCCTCTTCGAAGATAGCCAGGGTACTCTCTGGATAGGGACAAACCGGGGAACCCTCACTATGAAAAATGGAAAATTTCAACGGGTAGGGCCTGAAAACCGATGGTACGATAACCGCGTTCGCTCCATCTGCGAAGACAAATCAGGGAGTGTCTGGATAGGCCTCGATGGGGGACTAAAACAAATTAAGAACGGCAAAATATCTCTTTACAGCTTCTCCGAAGGCTTAACCATCGAAGAAGTTCTAAGAGTTTATCCCGACAGTAAAAACAACCTGTGGCTTATATCTTCAAATGGAGAACTAATTCGTTTTTCAGAAGGAAAATTTACCCCTTTCCCTCACAACCTGCTGCTGCCGAATACCATAATCCAGGACATCCACGAAGACCACGCCGGGAACCTCTGGATAGGCACCGCCAACCACGCCCTTTACCAATATAAAGATGGAAAGCTTAAACGTTTTGCATCAAAAGAAGGATTCCGACCACGAAGAGTCACAATTCTGCACGAGGATATCCATCATAATTTATGGATTGGAACATTCGGAGATGGTTTATGGTGCTATCGAGATGGAGAATTCCTTTCATTTCCGAAAGGAACTTTTTTTGAAAAAGGAATGATCTATTCCTTATATGAAGACAATGAATCCAATCTCTGGGTTGGAACAGAATCAAACGGATTCGCCAGGCTAAGAGCAAGCCATTTTGTCAACTATTCCGGCCCGGAAGGTTTACACTCCATCAACATTAACTCTGTTTATTCCGATAAAGATGGAAATACCTGGATAGGATCGAGAGATAGTTTATTATACAAACTGAAAGATAAGAAAATCTCTTCGATTGAAATAAAAATAAATGGAAAGCCGGTTAGCGACATGATGTCCATTGCAGTAGACGATCAGAAAAACCTGTGGCTTGGAACTTACAGTGATGGCTTGATAAAATTGAAAGAAAACAGGTTTACTCAATACGATTTCCCGGGTTTGAAAAATTCCCAGTTAAATTTCATTTACCTGGACAGAAGCGGTCTCATGTGGATTGGAACCTCATTAAGAGGATTATTTACATTTAAAAACGGCAAACTCTCCCCATATCCAATGGCTGTCAAGTATAATGTCAACAATATTCATGCACTCCAGGAATCTCATAAAGGAGGAATATGGATCGGGACAATGGAGAAAGGTATTTTCTACTTCAATGAAAACAGGATGAGCGTCTTCAATTCGCAGAACGGTCTTTCGGACAATAGTGTACTTTCCATATACGAAGACGAAAACGGTGTATTGTTCGCCGGGACATTTAACGGTGGTTTGAATCGTATCCATGATGGTCGTATTACTGTTTTTTCAACAGATAACGGTTTGTTTAACGACTCGATATACGCAATTGTCGAAGACCGGTATTCCAACTTGTGGATGAGTTCAAATAAAGGGATTTTCAGGGTAAATAAATACGAGCTGGAAGATTTTGCTTCGGGTAAAACGAAGGGATACAGGTGTATTTCTTATGATGAATCGGATGGAATGAGAAACCGGGAGTGCAATGGAGGATTCCAACCGGCTGCTACAACGGACACTGAGGGTAATATATGGTTTTCTACCATAAAGGGTATAGTCGGAATTAACCCGAATCATTTAAAAGAAAATATGACCTCTCCCCCGGTTTTAATTGAGAAAATTTTAATCGATGGAAAAGCAACGTATATTTCCGATAAAAAAAAACAGCTCCGCTTTTCCCCGGAAGTCCGGACAATCGAATTCCATTATACATCTATCGATTACTCGAACCCGGACCGTACCCAGTTCAAATACTATTTATACGGCTACAACAGCAAATGGGAAAATGTTGGAAACCGTCGTACCGTCAATTTTGTAAATTTACCCTCCGGTTCATACCGCTTCCTTGTCACTGCATCCAACAATTATGGAGTATGGAACCCAAAAGGAGATTTCTTCGATTTTTATATCGAACCACATGTGCATGATACCTGGTGGTTTTATGCTGTAGGCATCGGTATATTCTTTTTAATCACCTATAGTATTTTCCGGTTCCGGACACGACTTCTTCGAAAAAGAGAAATGGAACTGGAAAGACTGGTAGAAGTGCGCACACAACAGCTCGAAATTGCAAACGCGCTTGCATATAAAGAAAAAATAATTGCAGAACAAGCAAACCAATCGAAAAGCCATTTCCTTGCGCGTATGAGCCATGAAATCCGCACTCCGATGAATGGAATACTGGGATTTATCGAAATGATGAAGAATTCGGGTTTAAATGAGGAGCAGATGGATTATGCGCTTACAATAAGCCGGTCAGGTGAAGCGCTACTATCACTTTTAAACGATATTCTCGATTTCTCTAAAATTGAAGCAGGAGAGCTGACCTTCGACCCGATCGACTTCGATCCGGAAATCACAGCATTCGACGTTTGCGACATTATTATTCCCCGCATTGGTGAAAAACCGGTGGAAGTCTTATGCCGAATCGGCGAACAGGTCCCGGCTTATGTATACGGCGATGCAGGAAGATTCCGCCAGGTCCTGGTTAACCTGATGGGGAACGCTTCCAAATTCACTGAAAAAGGCGAAATCGAACTCACAATCGATATCGAAGAAGAAGAAAACGAACGAATTAAATTTCATATCACCGTTCGAGATACCGGTATAGGTATACCCCAGGACCGAATCGAAAATATCTTTGAAATGTTCCGGCAGTCGGACGGATCGATTTCCCGGAAATACGGAGGAACAGGACTGGGTTTATCGATTTGCAGGCAGATTGCTGCCATGATGGAAGGAAAAGTCTGGGCTACGAGCGAACTGGGGAAAGGAAGCATTTTCCATTTTACCGCATGGATGAAAAAATCCGACAAACAACCGGATAAGGGAATCTCTCCTGTATCGCTGGAAAGAAAACATGTACTGATAGTCGATGATAATAAACGAAACCTTGAAATCCTATCTTTTATCCTTGAACACGAGGGTCTAAACGTAACCATTGCATGTTCCGGCGAAGAAGTTTTCCCGTTACTGGAAAAAAAGCTTGCAGAAGAAATTCCTATTCATATTTGTATTATAGATATCCAGTTGCCTGGCATCAGTGGATACGATGTCGCACGGGGAATCCGGAAACTAAACCCACCATTGGGCAATATTCCTTTAATGGCTTATTCGTCTTCCTCACTCGACCGCCCGGGTAGTTTCATCGAATTCGGGTTTAACGGGTTCCTTATGAAACCATCTCCAAAATTCAAAATATTAAAGATGATTGAATCTCTCCTCCAAATAAAAGACCCAACATCCATTATCCCGGAAAAACCTCCCAAAACTGAAATCGCTACCGAACTCTCCATCACCGAACAGGCAAAGCGCTCAATTCACATCCTGCTCGCAGAAGATAACCCGGTGAATCAAAAACTGGCAAGCTACTTACTCAAAAAAGCAGGCTATACCATTACTACAGCAGAAAACGGTGAGATTGCGCTTAAAATATTTTTAGAAAACCCGAGACACTTCGATTTGATTTTTATGGATATCCAGATGCCGTATATGGATGGTTTGGAAGCAACCCGACAAATACGGAAAAACGGTTTTACAGATATTCCGATTATTGCTATGACAGCAGAAAGCATGAAAGGCGATAAAGAAAAATGCCTGGAAGCCGGGATGAACGATTATATCTCAAAACCGATCCGGCGCGATGAAGTATTCCACATGGTAAAAAAATTCTGCTTCAAAAGTGGGAGACATTCCTGATATGCCTTCGGCGACCAGGAACCTTTTCGAGAAAGGGTACTGCGTACCCGCGGTTCCTGGACCTCCAAAAGCATTTGATTGGCGAATTGCCGTTCTATTGTTTGATTAATTTTTTAATTTCAGAGAATATTTATCGATAATATCTTTGTAGATCGGATATGCAGAAGTTAGCTCTTTTACTTTATCTTTGATAGAAGCCAGTTTAGCTTCGTCGTTGGTATTTTTCAGCGCTTCCACGATAAGCCCGGCGATGACTTTCATATCGTTTTCTTTCATGCCGCGAGTAGTGACGGCAGGAGAACCGATACGAATACCGGAACTAACAAGAGGAGGATTCTTATCAAAAGGAATCGTATTCTTATTAACCGTAATACCGGCTTTATCAAGAGCGATTTCGGCATCTTTGCCTGTAATACCGAGTGGGGTTACATCAACAAGCATCAAATGAGTATCGGTTCCACCGGCAACAATCCTTAATCCGTTATTTTTCAATTCTTCTGCAATCGCTTTGGCATTCTTCAATACCTGGGCCTGGTAGGCTTTGAAATCATCCTGCATGGCAAGTTTAAAGCAAACTGCTTTGGCTGCGATAATATGTTCCAATGGTCCGCCCTGGATGCCGGGGAATACAACTTTCTTTAAATCGACAGTGTGCTCTTTCTTTGATAAGATCAATCCGCCCCTGGGACCTCTTAACGTCTTATGAGTGGTTGAAGTTACGAAATCGGCATAAGGAACAGGAGATGGATGTAAACCGGTTGCAACCAGTCCTGCAATGTGAGCGATATCGGTAACCAGTATAGCTCCGACACTGTCAGCGATCTTCCGAAAACGTTCGAAATCCAGCGTGCGAGGATAGGCAGACGCACCGGCCATAATTAATTTGGGTTTGTGCTGGAGAGCCAATTCCTGCAATACATCATAATCGATGGTTTCTGTTTTTTCGTTTACTCCGTAAAAAATAACATTGTACAACTTGCCTGTAAAATTCAACGGGTGCCCATGCGAAAGGTGACCGCCATGCGATAAATCCAATCCGAACATGGTATCCCCGGGTTTCAAAACCGTGAGATAAACTCCCATATTTGCCTGGGTCCCCGAATGGGGTTGAACATTGGCATAATCCGCTTTGAACAATTCTTTTGCACGAGTCATGGCAAGTTTTTCGATTACATCGACAAACTCACAACCACCGTAATATCTTTTGCCTGGATAGCCTTCCGCATATTTATTGGTCAAAATAGAACCCATCGCTTCCATTATTCCATTGGGAACATAATTCTCAGACGCAATCAATTCAAGATTATCATTCTGACGATTGGCCTCGTGTAATATTGCCTCGGTAATTTCCGGGTCCAACTGAAACAGATCTTTCTCTAACATTCTTAAATCTCCTTCTAATAAAATTTATTTAAAATTCGTATTCTCAACTTCTTTCGATAAAAAATCCAACCGGAGCTGATGCCTGTCACCTTCAAATTGAGTATTTAACCAGGTTTCAACAATTTGCAGCGCAGTATCCGTATCCACAACCCTTGCTCCGAGATTTAATACATTCGCGTTATTATGCTTCCGGCTCATTTCCGCTGCTTTCACATCATGACACAAGGCAGCACGAACACCTTTGAATTTATTCGATACAATGGACATTCCTATCCCGGAACCACAAATACCTATTCCTCGCGAGTTTTCCAAATTACTGGAAACTTTCCGGGCCATCCTCTCCCCATACTCTGCCCAATTCACCGAAGCAGTCGAATCCGTACCCAGATCTTCCACTTCATAGTGCTTATCCATTAAAAACTGTTTAACCTGCTCTTTTAATTCATAACCTGCATGGTCGGATGATAAATATATTTTCATAGTGATTCTCTTTTTCTTTTTTTATCCTGTAGTTAATATTCTATAAAATTTTTCAGTAAATTTCAACCTACTTTCTTGAAAGAAAGTAGGCAAAGAACTTTTGCTAAAAGTTTTGCCAGGGTCCAGGGACGGGTTTTTCAAAACGAGTCCCTGGCCGCCGGAGGCATCAGTTTTTAATTTCAATACCGCCGAAAACCGCTTTTCCAGTTATAATAAGCCGTTTACCAGTTGTATTTTCAGGATTCGCACATTTACGGTCGGTTCCTCCAAAAAAAGCAGAGATTTGAGTATCAACATTCCAGAAACGGGGAACACGGATTTCAATGCCTCCAAAAGTAGCAGATACATTTAATTGTGCACTTTCAGGTGATAACTCCGCATCGGTAAAATCGATTTCCACTCCTCCAAAAAGAGCCGAAACCGAACCACCACGAAAATTTTTCGAATGAATACGCCGTTTGATGCTTCCAAAGATGACTTCATCATTGAGAAAATCTTCATTAACCGGTATTTCACTTTGTTTAACGAAAGCCTCATGTTCAGGATCACATGTACAGGTTTCATCCGGAAAAGTTTCATCTGTTTCTTCTTGGTGAAAAGGGGGGGGACAGCACTTCATCCGGTTTTCATAGTGACTTTTACGTCCAAAAACGATATGAATTCCAAAAACTATTAATAAAACAGGCCAATATTTTACAGCTTGTGTTTTATCCACGATATGGTTTTCTGTCAGGAATAAAAATATCCCGAGCAGGAGAAATATCCAGCCAGGGAGATTAAAAATACTCCTGTGTTTAACCAAAGACAAAAGTCCGAAACCAATGAGGATAAGCGGCCACCAATCATGAACGTCGAAAAGTAAAATGCCCTGGTTTTTTAATACCCATAAAACTCCTATAACTATTAAATATATTCCCAGGACAACGAGATAATAAAGAGGTGCGCCCTCATTCGATGAGGGCGCATGGTGACTTCGTTCGGCTTCTTTATCGTTCGGTGAAGAACTCGAATTATTCAAAATCATATTCTCCTTAAATCAAAATCATTCTTTTTAAGCAAAAATCTTTGGCCCTACCGCGGGTACGCAGTACCCTTTTTTAAAAAGGTAGGAACTATAACTGAAATTCCCGGGCTTCTTCTTCGGAAGTACAGATAATACCGGGAGCATCACTTCGAGGGCAGACATTTTCGCAAATGCCGCACCCGATACATAGCTTGGGAAGAACATAAATCTGTTTGACCTTTACGAGTTTTCCCCTGTGATTCCAGGTATCGACTTCGCGGAAACGAATCGCTTTAGTAGGAACCGGGCAGTGTTCTTCACACACAGCGCAGTTGTAGCCGTCTGCGTAGGTATAGCATCTGTTCCTATCGATCACAGCAGTACCGATTTTGAATTCTTTTTTCTGGGGAAGAGTAAGCTTTTCGATCGCATTTGTAGGGCAAACCTGTGTACATTTATTGCATTCATATTCGCAGTAACCCGAATGGGCGTTCAGAACAGGAGTCCAGAGTCCTTCGATCCCGGCTTCGGTTAATGCAGGTTGAATATAATTCGTGGGGCATACCTGCATACACTGGCCGCATCGAATACACCGCGAGAGGAATTCTTTCTCTTTCACAGAGCCTGGTGGACGTGTAAACCGGTGAACGACTTTTGTTTTTGCTTCGATAATGGTTTTGGGTAAAGAGGCGACAACCAAACCAATTACACTTGATCCGATCATCTTTCTGCGTCCGATGTCAATCGTAGTACGGTTAGCTTTTTTAGGTAATTCCAGGCAAACATCTACTGCATCTTTGGGACAGTCGGTTGTACAATTGAAACAGGTTAAGCATTCGGACTTCATGTAATCCTTAAAAGGACTCCCGTTATAGGTACAATTACGAGAGCAAGCATTACAAGAGATGCAGGCCGGGTTTGTTTTCAGTTTAAAAAATCCGATTCGCGAAACAAGTCCGTACAATGCTCCGAGGGGGCAGAGATAGTTACAGAAAAATCTCCGCTTATACAAATTCATGACAATTAAAAAGAGAAACAAAAGCCCGATAAAAACAGATTGAGAATAGACACGCTGTCTTTGAGTAAGGATATTTTTCCTGGCAAAATCGTAAGCGGGTTTTACTGCTTTTGAGATTATGCCTTTATCCTGTGCTCCTGTTTTGAGAGATTCTTCGAGTAAATAATTAGATGCAGGGTTTATTGCGGTGGAAGCGCTTCGAGTGAGAATAGAAAAGGGATCGAGCCATCCGGCAAGTTGGGTTCCAAAAACAGTTGCAACTAATATAATTATGAGTACGATATATTTCAGTTTGAGTAGGGGGCGGTTGACTTCTTTCTTTTCTTTTTTGGATTTTCTGAAAATCCATGAGAAAAATTGGTTTATAGCTCCAAACGGACAAACCCACCCGCAGAAAAAACGTCCAAAAAGTAATGTAAGGAAAAGCGGGATAAGCGATAATAAAAAGAGAGAAATAATTTTTCCGGTTGAGATGAAATTCACGAGAAAGATAAGGGGATCGAAATAGAAGAAATAATCTGTATAGGAGAAGGATTCAGTGCGTGAATACCCGGATTGGAAGAGGAGGTAAAAGAAAAGAAACACAAATAAGAATTGGATAGCGATGCGTAGACGTTGAATATTTTTTCCGGTTTTAGCAGTCATGGTAGTGTCAATTCCTTTACGAATCAGATTTTGAGGGATTTAATATTGATTTTGGAAATATCGGGAATACCCATTTTCTTATCGGCAGCGGCCTGGATAAATTCAACTTGAGTGGGGTTCAGTCCGAATAAATCCGCGGCAACGACATCGGCATCAAAGATACTGGAGGAAGCGATTACAGTTTTTTTAAATTCGACATCACTGACACGTCCGCCGGTTGGGCCGTTTCTAAGAAGAATACGGTAAGCATCAACCAATACCAGGTGGGATTTAAAACCATACGCGAGATCGGCAATACCGAGTCCCATATCGCGATGAAGTTTTCCACGTTCGCCGCCCAGGATACCGTAAAGGTTTTTCATTGCGATAGTAATCCCGGAGCTGCCGTGGTGTTTCAGGATAGGGACATTGATAAATTTATCGACTTCGAGAAAGTCGCGGTAAACTTGCCAGCGAGTAAGGCTTTCACCTTTGAAATCGTGGACAACGAGCCTGTTATCGTCGGCGTAACGGACATCGGCGCCTGCAGCTTTTGCTGCGGCTTCGATTCCGCTTCGTTTGTAGGTATCTTCCGCTTTATGGCAGGGATTATCCATTACTATCACTTTTTTAGCACCTGCATTATAAGCCATTTCGACCAGGGCTTTCACCACTTCCGGGTTTGTATTGGCCGCTTGTTCAACGCTGCGGTTCCACCCGATGTTCGGTTTTATCATCACGACATCCTGTTTGGAGATAAATTTTTTCATTCCACCCAGGGTTTCAACTGCTTTTTTTGTGATATTATAAGGGGATTCGCCCTCGACTTTGACGACAAGGGGGCCGGCAGGAGACGGTGTCGGGGAGGATTTTGCAGGTTGTACTGCATCGATCGCTCCGGGAAGACATAAGGCAGATGTTAACAAAGCTGAATTTTTTAAAAAATCTCGACGCTTCATTCTTTACTCCTTTAGCATTTATATTTAAATTGATTCACCCCTGACAACCAAAACTAATTTCGCTTAGGTTGTCAGAGATGGAAGTTTTTACTTTTCTTTATTTTCAGGCGAAGTAGGTTCGAAAGTCATACGTTTGATTGCCTGGTCTTCGAAACGGTGTTCGGCTTCTTCTTCTGTAATGTAACCGGTAAGCCATGAGGTATTCATCGGGTATTCGGCGGGGTGGAACATGATACTGAAGCCATGCCATATAATAATAGCCAGTGTGGCGAGAAGAGCTTCGAAATAATGAATAGTTCGCGCTACACCCAGAATCCATGACGGCCATCCGACCGGTATGGCTTTGGGGAACCACAGGAATAAACCGGTAATCAACATAACTGCTGCACCCCAAACCAGAGCCCAGAATTCAAATTTCTCTCCATAATTAAATATGGAGTATTTCGGGTGATGGTTTTCCCTGGAAGCTTTCAAATAGTATTTTAGGGTTGCGAATAAATCTGTGAAATCGCGTTTCGCTGGGAGAATATGTTTCAAAATCCCTTTTCCTCGCTTTTTCAAGAACATGTACATGACGAAAACGATTAAATCGATTGTCATGGTCATGCCTGCGATGCGGTGAATAATACTGCGTACAGTTTCATTCATCCCGATTGCAAAGAGCCATTTGGCCCAGAATGCTTCCGGGAATTTGAGCGCAAAACCTGTTATTACAAGCACTGCAAACGAAATAATCATAACGATGTGGCATGTTCGTTCAAAAGGTGTCATACGTGCGACGTGTTTTTCGTCTCTTTGTTTATTCAATTTTTTCCTGACAGCCCACAGCCACACAATAAAGTTATAAATAATCATCCCGCCGACTGAACACGCAATAATAATAATATATATAGTCTGGACAATACTTTCAATTCGTCCACCTGCAGTTTGTAGTGCTTTGCGGTGGGAGAAGCTTTGCGAGAAATTTTCTGAAACTTTCCCGTGACATTTTCCGCATGTAGTACCGCGGTTGGAGAGGTGCATCCTTGACCCGGGGTGCGAAGAAGGAAGTGAATGGTGTGCATCGTGACAATCGGAGCAGGTAGCGCTGGCTCCCATTGTTCCACGCTGAGTCAGGCCATGGAAGTCTTCCATATAACTTTTAACCGGGACCGTATCCAATCCATACCTGGCCATAATACGTTCATTCCCGTGACACCAGATACAAACCTGGGTAGCTGCCCATTGTTTTGCGTCTCCCACGCGAGTTCTCAATGAAGCCATGTCATGATCACCATGACAAACCGTACAATTCGGGACATCGTTATTTCCATGTTCCAGGGTACGACCATGCGGACTATCCAGGTAAGTTTTTACTTCATCTTTATGACACTTCTGGCATACGTTTGCAATTGTTGTCCTGCCTACTGTCGAATCAGGGTTCGCGGAACTCAATATATTATGATAACTATGGCAATCAGTACAGGTTGCACCGTTTTTACCTTCTTTAACCGCTTGATAATGGACACTGGCTTTATATCGCGAAATCAGGTTACGTTTCGTGATATTATCTTCCAGGTTAAGCTTTTCCTGGCTGTGGCATTTTCCGCAGGCATCAGGTTGATTCATACGAGAAAGATTGCTCTCCGGGGAAGAAAGCGTAAGAATTTGATGTCCTCCATGACAACTGTAACAGGTAGGAGCACGGGGGTTTCCTGCAACAAATCCTTTCCCGTGGATATCCTTTTTAATAAAGCTATCATAAACATCGCTGTGACATGTTGAACATTCTACTTTTATCGGTTTTGTTCCATGCGGGACATTGTCGAAAACCTTTTCGTTTTCACCCTGGTGGCAATCAGTACAATTTAAATCTTCATGTACACTGCCTTTAAGAGCATCAATGGGGACAAAAAGGTTTAATTTTTTCCCGCGCGGGGTTTGAGGTTCCAGGCTTTTATCCGAATGGCACGCAAGACAATCATCTTTTGTAATTGCTGCGTAAGTTGGCTGATCTCCGGCAACCAGGAACAACATAAAAGATAATAAAATACTTAGAAAAATCGAACCGCTCCGTGTTGATATACTTATACTCATCATTCGACTCCCGTTACGTTGGCCATACGTTATATTAGATATCATTATTTTTTGGGGGCCTCTTTTTTATGTTTTTCCGAATATGTTAATATATAACCATAATACTTTTTTTATAAAAAATCAAGTGTTAAGCAAAATAATCTATAAGAAGAATAGTAAAAGTCGGGTTTAAGATACAAAAAATGTACACACTTGTACAATTATTTCGGGATGGGGGAGAGTGAATGTGATTGATGTGTTACCATTCGACGAATCGCGAAGATAGAAAGACAAACCCTGGATAATCGAATCGACTAATCGTCTTTCTATCTTAGCAATTCGTAGTTACTAAGTTTTTAAACTTTCCATTTTACATTATCCAAACACTTTGATTTTTTATTTTACGTGAATAGGATAACATAAGCACGAGTGCATTTCGTCAAAAATCATGATTAAGAACATCAAATTTTGTTTTTTCAGATAGAATTACTGTATAAATTTCTTTTCCTGTGGTATACTAATCCAGTTTAAATTCTATTTTAGGAGTCACCTTATGGACATTTCAAAAAAAATATTAGAATTAGCTGAACAATACAGGGAATATACGGCAGAGAATCTATCCCGTTTGATAAAAATCAAAGGTCTGAGCACAACCGAAAAAGATGTAATTGCTGAATTAAAACGTCAAATGGAAGAAGCTGGATTCGATGAAGTTCGAATTGATGGCCTCGGAAACGTTATAGGCCGCATTGGAAACGGTAAAAAAATTATCGCCATAGATGCTCACATGGATACAGTAGACGATGGTAACCTTGAAAACTGGTCTTTCCCTCCTCATTCCGGGATGATTAAAGATGGATTTGTATATGGTAGAGGCACAGTCGATCAACGAGGCGGTGCTGCTTCTTTCGTTACAGCCGGAAGAATTTTAAAGGAATTGAATTTCAATAACGATATGACCATTCTATTTGTCGGAAGCGTCATGGAAGAAGATTGTGATGGCCTTTGCTGGAAATACATCGTCGAAGAAGATAAAATCAAGCCGGATGTGGTTATCAGCACGGAGCCGACAAACCTGAACCTATACCGCGGCCACCGAGGGCGCATGGAAATCGAAGTTTCTTTCAAAGGGCTTTCTTCTCATGGTTCAGCCCCGGAACGTGGTAAGAATGCTATTTATATGGCTTCGCATGTTGCATTGGAAGTAGAAAAATTAAATGAAAGACTTCAATATGACGAATTCCTGGGAAAAGGCAGTATAACTGTTACTGAGTTTGTTTCAGGAAGTCCTTCCCTTTGCGCAGTTGCGGATTATGCAAAGATTCACCTCGACAGGCGTTTAACCTGGGGTGAAACCAAAGAATCGGCAGTTAAGGAAATCGAAGAAATCATCAAAGGAATGGATGCAAAAATTGAAGTCCTAAACTACAAGGAAACAGCTTATACCGGTTTATCTTACGGTATGGAAAAATATTACCCAACCTGGAAACTATCCATCGACCATCCGGCTGTTGTGTCAGGAATTAAAGCTTATAAAGATCTGTTCGGCTCCGATCCGAAAGTTGATAAATGGACTTTTTCAACCAATGCTGTTACTATAAACGGGTTTTATGGGATTCCGGTTATTGGGTTTGGTCCTGGAAACGAAGTAGCAGCGCATGCACCAAATGAAAAAGTATCTATTGAAGACCTGGTAAAAGCGTCCGCTTTTTACGCCATGTTTCCTTACCGTGTATCATAAGAACGAAAGAGGAGGAAAGATGAACTACTATACCACATTTGATTCATTCGTAAATGAAATCGGTAGTATTAATGCAAGTTTACATGGAACCGATTTTTTATTGACATGGGAGAAATCGTTAGATGAGCTTCGCCGTGTATTATTTACCGCCGAAGCATTAAAATGGTTATACGAAAATAATATATCCGCAAAATGTTTTGATACAGGACTTGCTGTGTCTCAATTCCGTGATAATTCGACTCGCACACGGTTTTCTTTTGCTTTTGCTTCACAATTACTTGGACTTGCCGTCCAGGACCTTGATGAAGTTAAGTCCCAGATTTCACATGGAGAAACTGTTCGCGAGACCGCCAATATGATTTCATTTCTAACCGATTTTATTGGTATACGGGACGATATGTATCTTGGAACAGGCAATGCTTATATGAGAGAAGTTGGACATGCCCTGGATGATGGATTTAAAAACGGAGTTCTTTCTCATCGCCCGGGTATTGTAAACCTGCAGTGCGATATCGATCACCCGACCCAGACCATGGCCGATTTGCTTCACCTGGTTAATTATTTCGGTTCCATCCAGGATTTGAAAGATAAAAAAATCGCAATGTCCTGGGCATATTCTCCAAGTTATGGAAAGCCATTATCCGTACCTCAAGGGATTGTCGGGTTAATGACCCGTCTGGGAATGAAAGTTACATTGGCACATCCTAAAGGATATGGCTTGATACCCGGAATTATGGATATAGCAGAACGAAATGCAAAAGCAAGCGGTGGGGAGTTTAAACTTGTTCATTCCATGGATGAAGCATTCGCGGATGCCGATATTGTTTATCCGAAGAGCTGGGCTCCTTATGCAGTAATGCAGAAACGAACAGATTTACTCCGTCACCGCGATGCAGAAGGCTTAAAAAGGCTGGAACAAGAATGTTTGAAACAAAATGCTGAATATAAAGACTGGGAATGCACCGAAGAAAAAATGAGACTGACAAAAGGCGGCAAAGCACTTTACATGCATTGTTTGCCTGCCGATATTTCCTCGGTTTCATGTAAAGAAGGGGAAGTAGCTGCTTCTGTTTTTGACAGATACCGGATTCAGACCTATAAAGAAGCTGGATATAAACCTTATATAATTGCATCCATGATGGTGAACAACCGGTTTAAATATCCGGGTGCCATACTGGAAGCGATGAAAAAAAGAAATCAGAAACGAGCATACGCTGCATAGATAGCAGTTTGAGTCATTTGTAATACCGCGGTTTGAACTGCCATTGATTCATTATTATTGGTAGTTTGAACCGCGGCTTGATTTTCCAAAGTTGGAGCGGGAGAAGGGCCTATCATATTTGATCCATTTCCTATCCCCTGGGGATTATTTGTTTCCATTTCCCCTGTCGTATTAACCGGTTGGGTTTGAGTCGTTGAAATTGTTGTACTACTATTTCCTTCCATACCGGTTGGTGAGGAAAAAGGTGAGGGAGGAACTACTGCGGCAGTTTCCAGGGTTTGATTGGCCTCATAACTCCTGTTTTCATTTTTTATTAGGTTTTGATTGGGATTTGCAGTGTTGTTTTCTGCATTAATGGGAGTGTTGTCGGTAAAAATCATTTGATTTTGTCCGGTTCCAACTTCGCTGCTCATGAGAGTCGATTTTGTCGGCAACTCAGTTTCGGCTGGCGATCCCACACTTCCGGCTCCCTTACCTCTAAGGATATCTTCGTTCCTCCCTCGATTTTCAGTGTCAACTTCATTAACACTTTCTGCCGTTCTTTCTCGAGGATTCTCTGCCGGGTGATTGGACGGGTTTACGTTTGCCCTTGCAGATTCAAGGGCTTTATTGGATAACTCTACCGTATCACTTTCTATGTTTGACGCAGTACGCATATCAGGGTTTGAATTCAACCCGGTATATTGCGCCTGGTTACTCATTTGTAATCCAAATGAACTAAATACGGTACCAAGGGTATTGATTGTGTTAGCCATTTTCGTTTTCCTTCGATCACAATATCTATATTACATGAATTCTCCCGATTATCAACTTTTTTAAAAAAATACTTTTTATTTTTAACTTTTAAAAACCATATCAAAATGTGTTATACTATTTAAAACTGGAGGCAATTATGAAAAAGAGTTCTCTGTATTTATTTTTAGTTGTTATTTTCTACTGTTTAAACATTTTTATTTTCGCAGCAGACAATCAACCAGTTAAGACGGAAACCCTTCAAACCAATTCTGGGCCTTTAATAATCACATTGGTAGGGCATGGGTCTTTAATGTTCCAATTTAAAAACCAAACAATCCACGTGGATCCTTATTCTCGTGTTGCTGACTATTCAACCCTTCCAAAAGCTGATATCATTTTACTTACCCACCATCACCAGGACCACCTTGACACGGTCGCACTCGGAAGCATCCGCACACCGCAAACAAAATTATATTTAACTGAAAAGTGCAGTGAAAAGGTTGCTGGCGGAATTATAATGAAAATAGGAGATGTCCAGACTTTCAATAATATTAAGGTTGAAGCAGTTCCCGCTTACAACATCGTAAACAAACGAACTGACAGAACACCTTATCATCCAAAAGGTGAAGGAAACGGATATATTTTTACATTTGGGGATAAACGGGTTTATGTCGCAGGAGATACTGAAAATATACCGGAAATGAAACAATTAAAATCCATCGATGTAGCCTTTTTGCCCATGAACCTTCCCTATACCATGACTCCCGAAATGGTTTCCGAAGCCGCGCATGCTTTCAAGCCCCATATTCTCTATATTTATCATTTTAAACCTGGTGCAACAGAATCTTTTGAAAAATTAAAATCGCTCTTAACAGAGTTGAAAGGTGTTGAGCTTCGACTTCCAGATAAATAAGAAAAAAGTGCAGCAAGAACGCTAATATTTGAATAAGTCATTTAAATCGATGTTCTTCTAATCCTATTCAACAATAATAGTTTTTCATTTTAGCACATTCTTATTATTAATATATCAAAATTAAATAACCCCTTCAGACAAACAAAAACTTTTTCTCCCTATTGAATTCTAAGCCTTTTTACACTACAATCAATTATTAGAGATAAGTAAACTAAAACAAGAATAAAAAAAAATGGCAAGCCTACATGATATGAAAAAATTTTTTATTACTGCAACATCCGACTTACGGGTTAGAGAACTTCTCTCCTCGAATCTTCCACGTGGAACAAATATCGAAAATGTTCTGGATGCAGGCGGCATCTGGTTGAAAAAAAAGCGCGTTCATGATGGTGAAACGATAGTCCCATCAGGCGAAACTATAAAAGTTCACATCAGCACCTTCCAGGATAAAACCTATTTCCTGGATATTAAAAAAGACATAATTTTTGAAAACAATGATTTCCTGGTTATATATAAACCTCCGGATTTAAATGTCCACCAGGTTCCCTCCAGTTTTTATTACAACCTGACCTACGGTGTCAATCAATACTTAAAAGAATCTAAAATACATTTCGAATCAACACCTCTAACACGGCTGGACCGCCCGGTAGAAGGCCTGGTAATTTTTTCCAAAAACAAAGATTACGAAAGAAGACTTTTCGACCTGATAAAAAGGCGGAAAATAAAAAAATGGTATATGTGCGCAACCGAAAAAACCAACCACCCCAGATATACCCGGGTTATCGATAGAATTTCAAACGACGGTAACCGCACTTACCTAGATACAAATGGAAAAGATGCGGATTCCCTCTTCATTAAAACGAATTCAACAGAAAGAATCGATATCTATTCTGTTTTCATTTTCACCGGAAGAAGACATCAAATCCGGTTTCATGCTTCTCAATATATCTCACCGATTATCGGGGACTGGTTCTATGGGTCATCCAGATTCCTTATCCACGATGAAATCGCCCTGATGTGCCGTGGGTATAATATTCCTTATAAAAAAACGAACCTGCGCATACGCATCCCGGAGTCTTTTATAAAAAATTTTTTTGAACGCATTACAAGGTATCGGCATAAATAATTCTATATAATAATTAATATATTCCCGTATTTTTCGGATTGAATTTTTTAAAGTAAAGAAAACCTTTCAAAGGTTTTTATTAAACTAAACAGGAGGTAATTATGTCAAAGAAAGTTTTAGTTCCTATTGCAAATGGGACAGAAGAATTAGAAGCAGTAGCGATTATTGATGTTTTAAGACGGGCAGGAGCAGAAGTAACTGTTGCTTCAACTGGAGGGATGCAGATTGTTGCTTCTCGTGGAGTTAAATTAACCGCAGACCGCTCAATAGGGGAATGCAAAGATCATATATACGATTTAATTGCTCTTCCGGGAGGGATACCAGGTGCAGAAAACCTTCGTGATTGCGAAGATTTGATTTACATACTCAAAAAACAGAAAAAGGAAAACCGCTTTTATGCTGCAATATGTGCTTCTCCTTCTGTAATACTCCAGTATCATGGTCTTCTTGAAAACCGGAGAGCAACCTGTTATCCTTCCCGCATTAATACACTTGAAAATAAAGAAGATGCTCATAAACGGGTTGTTATAGATGGAACGTGTATTACGAGCCAGGGGCCGGGTTCTTCTCTAGAATTTGCACTCACTCTCGTACGCATTCTTTTTGGAAAAGAAAAAGAAAAGGAGGTGGCCCACGCAATGGTTATGTACGCATATTAAATATATGGTTTTTACCTACTTTTTCAAGAAAAGGGTACTGCGTACCCATGTAGGCAAAAAGCTTCTGATATTAGAAATTCTGTGATGTTGGATTTGTATAAATACAATAATTTTCTTTTTGGATTTCGGGATTTTTCCAATCAAAAGTTTTGGCGGGGTCCAGGGGGCACCTTGCGGTGTGGCGATTAATTATAGGATTAAAGAATTCAATACTGAAATACCTGATTTAAACAGCAATTCCAGGTAAATCGCCCTCCATGCAATGGTTTTTTTCAAAACGAGCCCCTGGTCGCCAAAGGCATGAAAACTATTTCTTTACAACATGAACCCAATTGTATTTATCTTCGAGTTCGCCGTATTGGATACCGGTTAATGTATCGAAAAACTTTTGAGTCCATGGACCTGTTTGGTTGTTATTGATTGTATATTCTTTTTCTTTATAAGTGATTTTACCAACAGGGGAGACAACAGCAGCAGTACCTGCACCGAAGACTTCGGTAATACGCCCGGATTGAATACCGTCAACGACTTCTTCGATCGTTATGCGTTTTTCAATTGGTTGGATGCCGAGATCGGGAGCGATTTCGAGGATGGATTTCCGGGTGATACCGGGTAAGATAGTTCCGGTTAATGGTGGGGTAACCAGCTTGTTATCCATAACAAAAAGGATATTCATAGCACCGACTTCTTCGATGTAACGATGTTCTTTGTCATCAAGCCAGAGGACCTGGTTATATCCTTTTTTTAGAGCGGAACAGATACCGGCAAGGCTTCCACCGTAATTTCCACCGGCTTTTGCAGCTCCGGTACCGCCTTCTCCTGCACGGGAATATTCGGTACAAACATACAGGCTGACGGGATTAAACCCTGTGCTGTAATATGCGCCTACGGGTGAAAGAATAATAAAAAACAAGTATTCGGTAGCTGGACGAACGCCGAGCGCGGGTTCAGATGCGATCCCAGTGGGGCGAATGTATAATGATGCTCCTTTGGGAGTAGGAATCCAACGTTCTTCCAATTTCAACAATTCTTCTTCGATGTGGATAAAGTCTTCCACTGGAATTTCAGGCATAGACATCCGGGTCATGGAACGGTTAAAGCGTTTTGCGTTTTCATCGGGCCTGAATAATAAGATTTGGTCTTTTGCAGATTTATAGGCTTTCTGGCCTTCAAAAATTTCCTGACCATAATGAAAAACCATAGCGGCAGGATCCATAGCTAGTGGTTGATACGGTTTAATTTCGGGAGAGTACCAGCCTTTCCCTTCCTTATAATTCATAGTAAACATATAATCCGTAAATTGTTGACCGAATTTTAGTTTCAACGGGTCATCGAATAAAGGTTTGAGTTTGTCATTCGGAAGCAACGTTTTTTTGATATCCATTTAAAAGGTCCTCCTTTTTTTAATATTTAGTATGAATAGATGGAGATGAGTGGAATATCTTGCATCTATAACGGTTATTTGTATCAGCACTTTTAAAACTACCTACAAAGCACATATATTTAATGATAGACTTTTTTTGAGAATAAGTCAATTTTTTTTATCCGTTTTTCTTTCCCTTTCCGTATTAATATTTGAACAGAGTGGTTTTGAAACTTATAACATATTGTTAACACTTACTAGAATAAACTGGAATGGGTTGTGAAGGCACTAATGTAAAATGGTTTAAGTAGGGAACCCCGGGGAAGGTTAAGTAAATGACCTACCCCGGAGGCTCACAATTTTTTTATCACCGGGTACTATATA
>Ga0209340_1000715_pt1 | contig 31742 bp, 29 predicted proteins | sample EPASupsiteSAE323_FD_187266 | JGI IMG/M metagenome (GOLD analysis project Ga0209340, IMG submission 187266) | Bioremediated contaminated groundwater from EPA Superfund site, New Mexico - Sample SAE3-23 (SPAdes) (version 2) | ecosystem: Environmental > Aquatic > Deep subsurface > Groundwater >... | reverse complement strand
CTCAAGGAATATATTTCCCGGGAAGGATTACCATCCCAGGGAATGGACTTATTCAGTGATAAAGAAGTTATGGAATGGGCTTTACGCCTTATTGACATAAGGGATGGACTTTTAGATGAACTCCCCGTGCCAGAACTTCGCAAAGAAGTTGAAGAATTTTTAAAACAACACAACACCTGCACCCTGGCCACCAGCTCCCAGGGTCGGGTACGTGCCACTCCACTGGAGTACAACTACCATCAGGGGCATCTCTATATTCTCAGTGAGGGTGGGCGGAAGTTTGCCAACTTACTTTCCAATTCCAGGGTTTCAGTAGCAGTATACGAAGATTACACTGATATGAATAACCTTTTAGGGATGCAGATCACGGGACAGGCCATCATGGTGGAAGAGTTGGGGGAATATCAACAGGCCATAGAAATGAAGGGCCTTAGCATGGATTATATCCGATCACTTCCATTGGATCTCAAACTCATCAGGGTGGATCTGGAGAAGGTTGAATTTTTAAACTCAAAGTTTGAAAAGGATGGATACTCAGCAAGACAGGTTTTGAAGTTTTAGATTATGAAAAAATTTCGGGATAAAAAATTTTAGGGGGGCCTATGAAAAGTGGGTCATAAAATATTATTCACCCTAATTATCTATCACCCTAAAAAAAAATCTAATTTTAAAAGATCCAAAAAGATCGAAATACTACTTTTAATCAGGAACTTATTAATTTATTCATTAACACAACTGATAACAAAAGTATGAAATCGATTTGAAAGGCAAAATCTCTGAAATTAGCCTAAATTATTAGCCACATGTATACTGGGTGGTTGAAAAACGGGTGGTTTGGGGAAGAGTGAGGAAGGATAGATTTGCACTGATTTTATAACCATTAGTTAATAATTAATTATGATTGCTATTTGAGAAAAATTTACCCGAATTGTGGGAGTGGTTAATCATTAGGGAATAACTGATCAATATGTAAGTTGCATCGATTGAGTGTTGTAATTGTATTTTTAATTTGTTCATTCCCATATTTGGCTGGTGTCAATTACTTTTATAAATTCTCTGGCATGATCCCTGGTTGTGGTGTTGGAATCGTATTTGTATGTTTCATAAACAATTGATGGTATTCCTGCTTTTATTAATGGGATGGTAACATATTCTGTACTTGAAGGATCTGATGGGTAGTAATAGCTCATCCAGGAGATGTTATTAGCCAGTTCACGGGCAATGGAGAGGGATTTATTGTCAGTGGTTGGTACGAAGACAAATCTGGTTACTGGGTAACTCCCATTACTGGAATGAACATCAACTGCCAGCTGGTAGCTGTTATTAATTATATCCGGAACTACGTATTCATTCGCCAGTTTCTGACCATTCAACCGTTCCTGAGGATAATTGTTCTGATACAATGGGGCACTGATTATGTACAGGTAGTATGCTTTTTCAAGAGAGTCATCATTTTCCCGTATGGATTCCACCATGGCCTGATGTGCACCTGATTCTCTGGGATGCACACCTACAATGTAGGCTATGGTAATATTGGAACTGGTATTCCCATAGGGTCCCTCTTTCACCACTGTGGAATCATTGGTTTTACCAAGGATAGTGGAAGATACTTTGGAAGAGCTGCTGGTGTTAACTGCAGGCGTTCCGTTTAAGGATAAGCTAAATATGATACTGATGGAAAGAATAAAAAGAACTGCAACTATCAAAATATTTTTATTACTTTTTGTAAGCTTTAAATATTTTTTCAAACGATCTAAATGACTTAATAATCCCAATTGCTTTTCCTGTTGTTTTCCAAGCTTTCTATTCTGGGAGCTGTCTGGTTTTAAAGGAATCCTCATGTTTTACCCTGTAAAAATCTTCAAAAGTTCTTTATAATCATTATAAATATTAATGAGAGTTTAAATATTTTCACTTTAATACCAATAGATTACATTTGCCTAACTATTATATTAAAATAAATGTTTTATTTGGACTCGAAAAGAGATACTTCATTAAACAATTACTATAGTCTACCAAGATGCCGCTATATTTAGTCGAGTTCGCTATACAGTTCTATAACGAAGTTTATGATCACTTAATTTTGGAAATATATAATTTTTGTTAATTGTATTTCTGGAATAAAACAAGGATTGAAACATCTTTGTTGTGATGTTACAACAGAAACCATTTTCATAACATATATTATTTCTCATATTCTTTTTTTGTATTCTAACTCTTTGAAGATGATTTTAAATTCTGTTTCATGATTTGTATTCATTGAAATTGTACCATCAATCTGACCAACTAAAATATTAACCAGCCGCAGGCCGAGCGAATCAGTTTTTGTATAATCTAAATCTTCTGGGAACCCTATACCATCATCACTGATTATTAACTCATAAGTATCGTCAAGTTTTTTAAGAGATACTTTAAGTTCACCTTTTCTTCTTTCTGGGAATGCATATTTTAGACTGTTGGAGATTAATTCGCTTATTATAAGTCCAAAAGGTACTGATGTATCAATATTCAACATTAAGTCTTCTACATTTATCACTGGCTTAATTTGATCTTTGTTGATGCCGTATGAAGAAAATAAATCTAAAACTAGTCTTTGTATGTAATCATAGAATTTAATGTGTGTCAAATCTTTAGATTGGTATAATTTTTCATGAACAATGGCCATGGACTTAACACGGTTCTGACTTTCTTTTAAAACATCCACAGCCACTTCATCATCGGCTACGTATTGTTCCTGAAGGCTCAGTAGACTGGAAATGATTTGCATATTATTTTTCACTCTATGATGTATTTCTCTGAGTAAAACAGTTTTCTCCGCTAAAGATTCTTTAAGATATTTTTCATGTTTTTTACGTTCTGTTATGTCTCTTATGATACTTGTGAAGTAAATATTATGGTCAATTTCCCATTTAGTCAGGGACATTTCCAAGGGGAACTCTGTACCATTTTTTCTAAGTCCAACAGTTTCTATGGTTTTTTCTGTTAATTTGTGCTCACCATTTGACCGGAATTTTCTAAGACCCTTCATGAAATTTTCTCGGTACCTTCGAGGCATTAATATCTTAAATTGAGAATGGCGTAGTTCATCCTGGGAGTAACCGAACATTTCGAGTAGGCTGTTGTTGAAATACAAAATTTTATCATGGACATCGGTGGTTATAATTCCATCCACAGCATTTTCTGCCAAAGCACGGAAACGTAAAACGCTTTTTTCCAACTTTTTTTCTGACTTTTTTCGGGAGGTGATGTCCATCATCATCCCAGATATGATGTTATTTTCTAAATGTGCGTTGAGAAGAAGGGTAATTGTTTTACCAGTATTGGTTATCATGTCAACTTCAAGATTGCGAAATTTACCATTTTTTATGAGTTTTTTAATGAACGTTTTTCTATTTTCTAAATTTTTATAGAATTGTAGAACTTTTTTTGTTTTAAATTCTTCAACGCTTTCAAAACCAAATATTTCTGCCATAGCTTCATTAGCATAGAGTATACTGCCCTTCATGTTGGTTTTATAAATCGCAACCATTGAATTATCAACTAACCCACGGTAATTTTTCTCACTCTCTTCCAATTTTCGTTCCATCTTTTTTTTGTAAATAGCCATTTGAACGGCCAATTTGAGTTCAGTTTTATTAAATGGCTTTAGGAGATAAGCATAGGGTTCTGTGGCCATGGCTTGTTGGATAATGGATTCCTCAGAATGAGCAGTTAAATAAATGAGAGGTATATTGAGGTTTTTAATCTCTGATGCAACCTTTATACCATTTTTCTCTCCTTGCAAGAAAATGTCCATTATAATAAGATCTGGCATGATTTCTATGACTTTTTCTATTGCTTCTTCACCACTAGAAGCAATATAGGGGACTAGATAACCAAAAGATTCCAGGACATTCTTAATATCCATTGCTTCTATAGTTTCATCTTCAACCAGTAATATTTTGAGATCATTCATTCTTATCAATATAATAATATGAATTGTAGCTTATTATATTATTTATGGAGAAAAGAAAGAATTTGATTTATATTTAAGATTAAAAATTAGTTCAGAACAAATAATTATTGTTGTTGTATTGTTACAACAGAAACCTAATTTAAGTTGCAGAAAGATTTCCATTAACCCAAGAATAGAAGGAAAGACGGATAAAATCGCTCCCTAAAAAAACTCAATAACTAACCTTTTCATCCCATAATTCCTAGCCACACACCCCATCTTCAACTTCCCATCAACCCTCTGGCAGCAGCTGTAACACCCTACACACTTCCCCTCAAACACATGGATCCCCTCATATTCATCCAGGTAAAGTGCACCCACTGGACACAGGGACCATATCTATAACGAAGTTGGGGTTTCATTTTATCATCCGATTTAGTATATTCTTCAACATTTCTACTGTATAATTACTTCATTATTTCAATCCCAATGTGGTCTGATTTTTATGGAACTCGTAATTAAGTTTAATATGCATAATTAAACACATTCCCAGAAATCGGGGGCTGTAAAGTTAATGGGTGTTGCAATGTTCATCTATATTCCAAATTCGTTAATTATCGTTCTTTCGGCAAACAAAGACATTTCGGCAAACAAAGACAAATTAAGTCAAAATTATTTCGCTAATATCACTCAACCCCCAATAACTTTACAGCCTCAGAAATCGGAAAAACATTTATATCATATCATATTATTAATTTTAATAATATAAGTATTAAACATAATGGGATGTGATGATCTTTTTTCAACAAATATATATAACTGACAAGGAGTATATCAACATATGAAGATCCATAGGGAAACAAAGGACCGGGTCAAGGATCATTTCGTGTACCGACGAAAAAGTAAAAGAGGCTGGTCTGTAGTTATAATGCCAGATAATATTCGAATAGATAATTTCCATGGATTTCCACACATCCACATTCATAAAAAAGCAGGACATGAAGAAATAGGCATTGATGACCCTGATCTGGTCTACTTTATAGTCATGGATCATATACAGCGAGAGAATGGCCTAAACATAGAGAAACTTAAGGAGGAGCTGGGATGAAAATCACCTTAATAAAAACCATAACCGGAGAAAAACTGATACAGGAATTAGAAGAAACCTACGGTTCTCTGGATAGGCTTGAAAGGCTCCATGATAGAAATCCAGATAACATGAAGGTATACACTGATCTTGATGACTGGAAATATTATCAGGATCATCTGGATGAAGTTATCGAGGAAACTAAGGGTGTGGTAACCGAAAAATTGACCCTGGGAAAGCTGGAGATGGAGATGCTTAACTTTATTAAGTATAAAAAGCCAGAGTCCATTCGTGAACTGGCCAGAATGATCCATAAAGATGTGAGGTCAGTTCAACCTAAGGTGAGAAAGCTGGAGAAACAAGGGTTAATTCAATTTAAGGAAGGTCCAAAGAGAAAGCTTATGCCTATCTTAAATTATGATAAAATTGAAATAGAAGTTTAACGGAGTAAAATCCTCTGATTCAGGATAAACCAACGTTTAAAACAATTTTTAAGCCGTAACCATATATATTAAGGCGTTTTATATAATATTTCAAACAACGGATAGCTGAAGATAAAGATTAATATGTAGGGGATTGAGTTTATGAGCGCAGATAATAAATTAATTAAACCTGGTAAAAAAAGTTCTAAACTCTAAAAATGGTTTAAAAAGATTGAAGAATAGAAAGAAATATGGTCTGATTTTAGTACCCAATAAGATAACTCTGAATCATAAAAGTTGATTCAATTCACTAATTCTCTAATTTTCATTTAAATCACCCATTCAAATATATAGTTTTTTTTTGGATGGCTTTGATTGAATTTAATTTCATTGGGTTAATTTTTAGTAACTAAAAGTTAAGTTTTTGGAAAACAATTAAATGTTTAGTATATACTATTGGTAGTTAATATATCACTGTAGAGATTTTTTAGATAAATTTAAATAGGTGAAATATTATTAGATAATAGTATAATATGAAAATAAATAATTTACTTCAACTAGTTTAGGGGAGTTTGGTTGGGGGTTGTTAAATTAGACTTAAAATTTCTTTAAAAGCACCAAAAAATGATTATTTAATTCCTTATAATTATAACCATATTCTTTCTGCCATTATATATCGTAAAATAACAGATCTTGACTTAGCCAGTCAGCTCCATGCATCGCAGGATTTTAAGCATTTTACTTTTTCTCAGATAAACATTCCTCGCCGTAGACCATCCAAGAATGGTCTGATCTCCAGGGATGGCAGGTTCCATTTCTATATTTCATCACCTCATGACTATTTGATACAAAGTATGGTGGAAGGTTACTTGGAAGATCCAGAGATCAACTTCAAAGGAAACAGGCTCCGGGTGGAACAAGTGGAACTTTTAAAACAACCTGATTTTAAAAAGAAGATGAAAATGAAAACCATGTCTCCGGTAATAACCAGAATCAAACGGGAAGATGGCAAAATATGGGATCTCAATCCCGGCGACCTCCGGTTTTATACTGCATTGCAGCAGAACCTCATCCGGAAGTACAACTCATTTTATGATGATGTCTATGATGGTGATGAGTATGTTAAAATCGTTCCTGAAATGGGTTCTGTGAAAAGGAAAAGGATTACAATTGAGAAGAACAGGACCGCAACGTATCACCGGGCTTATTTGATGCATTTTGAGATTGAGGCGGATGAACGATTAGTTAAATTCATGTATGATTGTGGGGCTGGAGAAAAAAATTCAATGGGATTTGGTATGAGTGAACTGGATAAAGGAGGAAAAATGAAATGAGTGAAATTATTTACGATTTCACAGGCAATCCATTTGTGGATGCGGGTATATGGGCCTTAAGTCAATGGGTTGATAAGAAACCTGAAGATTTGGATAAAAATGATTTAAAAAAAGTTATTGATGGAGTAGTATCTCTTTATTTGACTCCAAAATGGTCTAAGAATTTATATCAGATTTTCCCAAACAATCCAATAACCAACAATGCAGTTAAAGATAAAAAAGAGCGATATTCTCTAATTTTAAATGAGTTGATAGATAACACAACTCCTTTAAAAGATTATGGGGATTGTATTGCATGCGGTAGGCGAAATGTTATACAGAAATCCGCTAAAGATAGAATACCATTAACAGGATCAAAAAAATTAATAAATTATTTTTCGTATGGTGCGGAAGGCGCAGACTATTGTCCTGCATGTACTTTTGCGATTCAATTTTTACCACTAAGCACATATTTCTGTGCAAACATGCTTTTGATCCATTCAAATTCAGATAAAATAATGCAGCATTGGTCTGAAAGGGCAATTACAAATATTCATTCCCAAATAGCTTCAAAAAATTATACTGGATGCTTAAATGAAGGATTTAAGAATCCTAAAAATGCTCTTTTTCATATCATTCAAGATATAATCTTACGTTATGATGAAAGATGGTATCTTGAAAAGCCTTCAATCGATTTTTATTATTTTACTAACTTTAATCAAGGACCTAACTTGACGTTATACCATATTCCAACACCTGTTTTCAGATTTTTAGCTTATATCCCTCAACACGAAAAATTCACTGAATGGTTGAGGATTGTAAGACGAGGTTATAAATTTGTGAATTGGGAAAAGGTGAAAGAGGAAAATGAGTACAAGAATAATCCGAACACAGTTTATGAGAATCTTTTAAGTGGAAAATCCATCATCAGATTCTTTATTGGCAGAAAAAACCGGGAAGCGTTAGGAGGATGGGATCTTCTGGAACATTACCTTGAGGAGGTAAGAAATATGGATGAAAACAGGATAGAAACAATTAAAAAAGTGGGGGATGAACTTGCAGAGTACATAAAGTCGTCAGATGACCTTAAAACTTTGAATAAATTGGAAACGGCAAGTAATTACAAAAACTATCGGAATATTCTCAGGATTATAATTAAAAAAAGGATTAAAAATGGGGCAGAAGAGCCATTGTTTTCTTTTGATGATTATGTTAAGAATTTATTCCCTGAAGGAAATCTAACTTGGAGAGAAACCCAGGATCTTATACTTTTCAGGATTTATGAAGTTTTGCATGATTGGATAATTCAACAGGGAGTTTCAGAAGAATTAATTGTTAATGAAGATGAAGAGGAGGCAGCAGAAAATGTCTAAAACAATTGTAGGTTTCATGTTGGTTGATGCACCACACTCTGCATTGAACAATGCAGGTGCTGATGCAGGAGACAGGACAGATAATATTGTAAGGGTAAAATCAATACGAAGGGGTAGGAAGGTTTATCCTTATGTCTCGGGCCAGGCATTAAGGTACTGGTGGAGGGATACACTTGAGAAGAAGTGCGAATGGGAATTATCGCCTATAGTTCGAGAGAAAAAAATTGCATTCACTAATGCCAATCCCATTGATTTTGATGATGATGATGTTTTCGGTTACATGAGAGCTTTAAAAGCCAAAGAAGGAGGTACTGTTACCAGAATATCTCCCCTCAAAACTTCACCATTAATATCAGTAATAGGGCAGAGTCCAACCCAGGATTTTGGAGTTATGGCCAGACATGAAGGAGATCCAGTTCCATATGAACATGAATTTTACTCTACAGTGTTAAAAGGAATTTTTTCTCTTGATCTTGATAGTGTGGGTGTCTTCTACTCTGAAGAAAAAACAGGCTATAAAAACATGTATCCTGATCTAGTGGAAAATGCGGAAGAAAAAGGACTGACAACTGATGAAGATGCTAAAAAATGGACTATGCCTGATGATATTCGAGTTAAGAGGGCACAAAATGTGATCGAAGCACTTCCCTATCTTCAAGGAGGAGCTAAGTTGACTTCACACTTAACTGATGTTTCCCCAAAATTCATTATTCTGGCAGCAATTGATGGGGGAAACCACATCTTCATGAACATAGCCAAAGAAGTTGAAGGAGAAGCAACAATTGATTTTGACGCCCTTAAAGAAGTTATTAATGAATATTCTGACAGTTTACTAACAGATATCTATATAGGTCGTAGAAAAGGATTTTTAGATGAATTGGATGATGGAATTACCACTCTTTCCAATGAAAATCCAAAATTCAAATCTGGAAACATCAAAGAAACAGTTGAAAACTTTAGAACTATTATTCCCGAGCTGATGAAATCATGAAAGCTTCAAGGATACTGATTGAAGGTTGGGTGACTTCCTTCAGGTACCCAGCCTTTATCAGTGGATTTCAACCATCTTTACCAGTACCTCCATTAAGCACAATATATGGTCTTATATCTGCTGCTAAAGGGGAGTTAATTACTCCTGAGGATTTATCTGTAGGTTACATTTTCACTCATCGAGGAAAAGCCGTTGATCTTGAAACCATATATGAATTATCCGGGCTTAAGGGGAAATCAAACGTTATTAAAAGAGAATTTTTAGTGGATCCTAAACTTTATCTATACCTTGATGATCCAAGTTATGGAAAATACTTCAAAAATCCTCATTATCCTCTCTTACTTGGAAGATCCACTGATCTTGTGACTGTAAGCCAAATCAAACAAGTAAACCTAGATGAAAAGTCCAATGTTCAAATGGGAAAAACAATCTTACCATTAGGCACAGAGGGGGCATATGGGACTATCCAGGCTCTTCCAACTCACTTCACGGATACAATACCGCGTAAAGCTGTGGGTACAAAACCATTCATAATGATGAATCAATTCTTTGATTACACTCAAAAATGTTATTATGATGAAGAAATGGAATGGGGAATCTGGTTCCATAAGGGGTAATAAAATTGGTACTTTTAGCTAAACCTGATGAAACTCTTATGGAACACACAGAAAATTCTCTTAAGGTCTTTAAAAGCATTAAAGATGCTTATGATGATGTACCCGAGTTGTGTGGAGTAAAAAATTTCTGGGAACATCTTTTCTACTCCTTATTTTTCCATGATTTTGGGAAAGGTGCAACCGGATTTCAAACAATGCTTGCTGAAGGAAGAAAGGCTCCCTGGAGATACAGACATGAAATATTATCCGCAGGATTCATATCTGCTTTACAATATGATGAAGATTACAAAAAAGCAATAGGATTAGCCATTATAACTCATCATAAAGATATTATTAAGTTAAGAGAGCGTTACAATACTTTTCCAAGTCCCACTGGGAAAAAAGTATATGTCAAAAAGTTATCTGAATTGGAACCCAATTTTGAGGAAATATCATCCTATTTTGATAGAATTGGTGATTGGAGTGAGGAGTATCTTGGTTATAAACTGAAAAATTTTAATGTAATTTCTTTCACGGATCTAGAAGATGTCTACAAAGAAATTGCTCTTCCTTACTTTATTTCATGGGAAGATGATGAGTACACATCGTTACATGGGAAGTATGGAATTTTCATGAAAGGATTTTTGAATGCCTGTGATCATCTGGCTTCCGGCTCAAAATACAGTATTTTAAATGGCATTCAGGATATGAGATCAATATACAACTTCCCTGAACTTCGAAAAATGCAGGAAGAATCTCTGAACACTAAAGGAAGCGCTTTTCTCACATCTCCAACAGGCAGTGGAAAAACAGAGGCTTCACTTTTTTGGAGTGATGCCAATCAGAATACCATAAACTCAAGGAGGGTATTCTATTTACTTCCTTACACTGCAAGTATCAATGCCATGTATAAACGGCTTCAAAGAGATTTTAAAGAAGAGAATAAAGTTGGTTTGCTTCATGGTAAAGCTTCCTATTTCCTTTACAAAGGATTGTCTGATGATTTGGAAAAATATGAGGAAATTGAAAGGAATTCAGCTGATTATGATCAAATAAAAACGAAAATTAGAGAAATAAAAGGACTTAGTAAAAAGATTTACAGACCTTACAAAGTTCTCACACCCTTCCAGATACTTAAAGCATTTTTTGGATCCAAAGGTTTTGAGATGCAACTTTCAGAGATGACAAATGGCCTTTTCATCCTTGATGAAATTCATGCATATGATGCACATCTAACTTCACTCATTCTGGAAATATTGAAAATTTTAAAGAATAATTACAATGCTGAAATCTTTATAATGTCCGCAACACTCCCTACATTCATTAAAAATTTATTTAAAGACCATCTTGGTATTTCAACAGAAATACAGATGAGAAAAGATGAATTGGAAAAATTTACAAGACACAAAGTTAATGTTGTTCATGGAAACATCATTGATAATCTTGATAGAATAAATGAAGATCTATACGAAGGTAAACGGGTTCTTGTTGTTTGTAACACTGTTCTAAGAGCTCAAGAAGTTTTTGAATATTTATGGGGTGATGTTGAAAATAGTGCTCTTTTACATAGTCGTTTTATGCTCAAAGATAGGGAAAAAATCGAAAAATCATTGGATAATCTTGATTTATTGGTAGGTACTCAGGCCATTGAAGTATCTCTGGATATAGATTATGATGTGTTATATTCTGAACCAGCTCCAATTGATGCTTTGATTCAGAGATTTGGACGGGTAAACCGTAAGGGATGGAAAAAAGATATAATTGCTCCTGTGAATATATTTTCTGAGGGTTCAGAGAAGGATAAATATATTTACACGCCCGAAATTGTTCAAAAAACTGTTGAAAGCCTTGAAAATGTAGATGTACTAAATGAAGCTTTAATACAGAAACTTGTGGATGAAATTTATTCAGAAGGTTATGTGGGAAATGATAAAGAAGAGTTTGATATGGTGCAAAAGCATTTTGATGCGTTTAATAGGAGAATAGTGCCTTTCATAAATGATAATGAAAGTGAAATGGAATTTTATTCTCTTTTCCAATCTTATGAAGTTGTTCCCTTCAAATACAAGTTAGAATACCTTGATGAGATAGAATCTGGAAGATATTTTGAAGCAATGAGTTATTTTCTTTCAATAAGTGTTGGGCAGTTTAAGAAACTTGAAGCCGAGAATAGGGTTGATTTTGATAAAAAAACCTATTTTGTGGATGCGGAATATGATGAGAAGGTAGGGTTGATGTTGAATACAGAAGAAAATTCATTTATATGAAGAATAATTTCATACTATTCATCCAAAAACAAGCAAAATGGGTTTCATACGATTGGTTATTGATTTTAAGAAGTTCACATCTTGAAATATTTCCACAGAATACTAACATAATTCGGCTTCATTATGTTTCAAATTATAAAATGTTTCCTAAAACTGTGAAAAACATTATACTTTGAAAACATAAATACTTTGAAAACTAATATTTCAATAGGTGATATAATTGACTGAAACCAAAATCTCAAAGGGTTTTCAAACAGTTGTTCCTGCGGAAATAAGAAAGAAATTCAAGGTAGGTCCGGGGGATGTACTGGAATGGATTCCTACAGAAGAAGGTGTGGAATTAAAGTTCCGGAAAAAGGTAAACATCGAGGATATACTGGGTATGGTTGATGGGCCAGAAACTGATGCAGTAGAACTTAAAAAGAAAGCCCAGAGGGGAGAAAAAATTTGATATTTATTGATGCCTCTTTTTTCATAGCTGCATCCATTAAAAAGGACCAGTGGCACGCCAGGGTTCGGAAAATACTCCCTGAAGTTACAGAACATGATAAAATGACCTCTATTGTTGTTCTTTCAGAGGCAGTGACCATGGTTGGAAGTCTGGCCGGGGGTAAGATGGGGGCTCGTTTATATAATTATATCATGGATAATCATGAGGTGAATTTTGTGGATAAAGAATTAAGTACACAGGCCATGAATTTTTTCTTAAACTATGATGAGGTGCTTTCTTTCGCAGATTCTGTTTCAGTACAGCTCATGAAACAATATGAAATAGATACTATCGTTTCATTTGATTCTGATTTTGATAAGGTTAAGGGAATCGTGAGAATACATTAGGGGGCATTGATGTCATCAAAAAGTGAAAAACACCTACAGATTATGGGAACCCAGATCAACTACTACTTCATATGCCACACCAAGTTATGGTTCTTTTCTCACCACATTAAGATGGAACAGGAATCAGATCTGGTTTCCATGGGAAAACAACTCCACCAGGGCACTTACCAAAAAGAGAAAAGAGATTACACAATTGACAACCTCATCAGCATAGATTTCATCAAGAAAGGAGATATGCTGGAGGTTCATGAGGTTAAAAAGAGTAAAAAAATGGAGAAAGCCCATGAATACCAGTTGTTATACTATCTTTACTATCTGAATGTGGTTAAAGGTGTGGAGAATGTGGTGGGGATGATAAACTATCCCAAAATGAGGAAAAAGATTACTTTAAAATGGGATGGCACTCGTGAAGGAGAAGTCAGAGAATTAACAGGGAAAGTGGCTGCTTTGGTTGATGGTGATATGCCTAAACCTGTGAAATCACCTACCTGTAGGAAATGTGCCTATTATGAGCTTTGCTGGGTTTAGGAAATATCTGTTATTAAGTTATGATCAATTATGTTCATTAAAAATGACCATATGTTCTGTAAAATGAACATTTACAGTGGGTCATTATGCATTCTACGATTTCGGGGGGAATAAGTCCAGTTCTGTCTGGAGAATATCTTCAAAATTTTAAAAATTAACCGTTACCATAGGTTGATGATTTAATTTAGTGAGGTGTGGGGTATGAAAAGAAATTACTATGTAATGTCTGATGGAATTCTTAAAAGAAAGGAAAACACGGTTTATTTTGTAAACAAAGAGGGTAAAAAGCCCCTGCCTATAAATAAGATATATTCCATCTACGCTTATGGATCCTTAACTTTTTCTTCTCAAGTGGTACACCTTTTGGCCAAGGAAGGGATACCTATTCATTTTTTTAATTATTACGGGTTCTACGATGGTAGTTTTTATCCCAGGGAAACCCTTCTTTCCGGTGATCTTCTGATCAAACAGGCAGAACACTACCTTGACCATGAAAAACGGATGGTGATAGCTAAAAAGTTTGTGGAAGGTGCAGGGCAGAATATGGGAAAAGTACTGTCCTATTACCGTATAAAAAACACCATTGGAGATACAATGGGAGATCTAACTGGGTGTAGTGCCATTACAGAAGTGATGAATGTAGAGGGGAGGATGCGTTCTGCTTACTACACTCATATGGATGAAATCTTGCCCGATGGCTTTAAAATGGAAGGACGCAGTCGTAGGCCACCAGAAAACATGGTCAATGCCCTCATAAGCTTTGGGAATTCTCTCATTTACTCTACGGTGTTGAGTGAAATTTATAACACACAACTCAACCCCACTATTTCTTACTTGCATGAGCCATTTGAACGCCGCTACTCCCTGGCACTGGATCTGAGTGAAATATTCAAACCCATCCTGGTGGACCGTTTGATCTTCTACCTAGTCAATAAAAGAATGTTGAAAGAGGAGGATTTTGAACAGGACATCAACTGTTGTCTCCTTAATGACCAGGGACGGAAAACATTTCTCAAAGAGTATGATGAGCGCCTGAAAAAGACTATTAAGCATCGTGAACTCAACCGTAAAGTTTCATACCGGAGATTAATACGTTTAGAGGCATATAAACTTATAAAACATTTACTGGATTCTAAAGAGTACAAACCATTTGTGATGTGGTGGTAATTATGTACGTTATCATTGTCTACGATATCAAAGTTGAAAGAGTGAACAAAGTCAAAGGATTCCTCCGCACACAACTCAACTGGATACAAAACTCAGTGTTTGAAGGAGAGGTAACTCCCAGTGAACTGGCATTTATAAAAAATAATTTAAAAAAGATTATAAATAAAAACGAGGATTCAGTGATAATCTACACGCTCAGAACAGAAAAAGCATTGAAAAGAGACGTGATGGGTATTGAAAAAGCACCCCTTGATGGAATATTATAATCTTATTTTCTTTTTTACCCTTAAATTTCAGGAAATAACTTCTCAGATGTTGATACATTAGAATAGCTTGTCGTTTCTTTAAGGATATGGGACTTACTTTTAAAATAACTCAAATTTATTTAACTCCCCGACCAGCCATTATTCTATTTACAATTGTTTTGTTGAGTTATAGCTTATCTAAAATTCTTGAATGATAATTATAATATCATTTTCTGAAGATTTTCGCGGAACAACCTCATTTTTTAACCTCGTCGGTCCATATAAAAGAATTGACTAACTGAGGAACGACAAATTTATCTATAAAATTGGGGATATAATAGTAAATATTGGACAAAATAGGGCAAATTTCGGCCCTACTAAAATCAGACCATATTGGGATTGAAACTTATATAAAAAATGTACAACTAGGATGGAATTTAGAGACTAAAATCAGACCATATTGGGATTGAAACTGACATATATTTGTTGAATTGTTTTTTTGTATTCTCTACTAAAATCAGACCATATTGGGATTGAAACAACAGTAAAGGGGACTCATTAAAACCTTTTATTGGACTAAAATCAGACCATATTGGGATTGAAACTATGTTTGATAATGTTTGGTCAAACCTTATACAAAAAAAACTAAAATCAGACCATATTGGGATTGAAACTTTATATTTTGAAGGTCTTGTAGGGGGTTAATTTCGACTAAAATCAGACCATATTGGGATTGAAACCTTGGTGAACCTTTTAAGATTTGAGGGTGACTCAAAACTAAAATCAGACCATATTGGGATTGAAACTATTTTTAGAACATATTTTAGAACACATATTTATTAACTAAAATCAGACCATATTGGGATTGAAACTTAAGACTCAATAGGACATATATTAAGGGATGGATGAACTAAAATCAGACCATATTGGGATTGAAACTTATAAATCTTCATCCATCCCTTAATATATGTCCTATTGACTAAAATCAGACCATATTGGGATTGAAACTATTAATACAATGTTCCAACATTATGGATGGTCTAGACTAAAATCAGACCATATTGGGATTGAAACGTGTTTGTTATATTATTTAAATCTTTTTGTTATGAACTAAAATCAGACCATATTGGGATTGAAACATAAGTGATGGTAGGGGATATACTTTAAGGAACCGGACTAAAATCAGACCATATTGGGATTGAAACATAATACTTTAAATTGAATATAAATAACATATATTTACTAAAATCAGACCATATTGGGATTGAAACCAAATTACATATATTAAAAAAGATTTCTGGTTTAAAACTAAAATCAGACCATATTGGGATTGAAACCTATCTATTAATTTAATCATAATTATGACTCCATTTTACTAAAATCAGACCATATTGGGATTGAAACTTATTATTGGTTTAATTAACAATTAACCTCATTATAACTAAAATCAGACCATATTGGGATTGAAACGTATTTCCAGTGAGCACGTATTCTTTCAAATCCATCACTAAAATCAGACCATATTGGGATTGAAACTTCGCTGATCACACTATTTACATTGAGGTTTGATTCACTAAAATCAGACCATATTGGGATTGAAACTGTAACGGGTTATTTTATTACTATATGCATAAGGGAACTAAAATCAGACCATATTGGGATTGAAACTTTTTCTGGATATATTCAACTATTGCTGGAATTATACTAAAATCAGACCATATTGGGATTGAAACCATATCTCAAACAGAACTGCAAGAAATGTATGATGAACTAAAATCAGACCATATTGGGATTGAAACGTAAAAGGTGTGGAAGCTTAATATTTTTCACAACCATACTAAAATCAGACCATATTGGGATTGAAACTTACATCCGGGGCCGGGTTAAAATCTTAGGGGATGACTAAAATCAGACCATATTGGGATTGAAACTTTTGATAGTTGTTTCGCCACTGAAGGGTTTCCTGTACTAAAATCAGACCATATTGGGATTGAAACTATTGCATAGTTAAAATATGTTGGTCTACGGTAGAACTAAAATCAGACCATATTGGGATTGAAACTTCTTTATTCTCAGGACCCGCAAAGAAATTAAAAATACTAAAATCAGACCATATTGGGATTGAAACGGGCTTATGGTCACACCTTCTTATTATGGAATGGTAACTAAAATCAGACCATATTGGGATTGAAACTTCAAAAAAGTGATCATCAAAACCACTGGTAAAGCAAACTAAAATCAGACCATATTGGGATTGAAACTTTTAAAAAACCCTCCTGCGTTGTAGTTCCTTATATACTAAAATCAGACCATATTGGGATTGAAACCAGTTGTAGTGAATGGGTTTTTGTCCATAGTAGTCAACTAAAATCAGACCATATTGGGATTGAAACTAATATAAACCCCACCCAACAAATAATATAAGAATAACTAAAATCAGACCATATTGGGATTGAAACCGGGCTACTTGCACGCCGTTCACGTATATTTTTACTACTAAAATCAGACCATATTGGGATTGAAACGGGCAAATGACCTCACAATAACCATCGCAGCCGGAACTAAAATCAGACCATATTGGGATTGAAACAAAAGATAAATTTAAATTGCTCCTGCTTTTTGGAGAACTAAAATCAGACCATATTGGGATTGAAACTAGGTTGAATCTTTTATCAGTTCGGTTGATAGTTTAGACTAAAATCAGACCATATTGGGATTGAAACTAAAAGGTACTTGAAGTTGTTCTGAATGTTAAACTCGACTAAAATCAGACCATATTGGGATTGAAACTAGATATCTACACCCTTTTTTCTTCATGAGTTTTTGACTAAAATCAGACCATATTGGGATTGAAACCCTATTGTGAATTTCAATGCAGCTGCACCAATATGACTAAAATCAGACCATATTGGGATTGAAACTATAGTTAGTTACGAAGAGTAACGTCCTGGCGGTGAACTAAAATCAGACCATATTGGGATTGAAACCGGGCTACTTGCACGCCGTTCACGTATATTTTTACTGACTAAAATCAGACCATATTGGGATTGAAACGAAGATGAGCTTCTTCTAAAACTAGAAATATGGGAAACTAAAATCTACCATATTGGGATTGAAACCCTGGAGTAACTACATGTACATTCATTTGTGAAACAACTAAAATCAGACCATATTGGGATTGAAACTGAATGCACCTCCTATAAAAAAAGAGTTTTAAAGGAACTAAAATCAGACCATATTGGGATTGAAACCAAGGAACTTGCAGAGTTCCTTATTGACATGGACATACTAAAATCAGACCATATTGGGATTGAAACAGTATCCAATAAAGAAACGATTCTCAAAAAACTGGAACTAAAATCAGACCATATTGGGATTGAAACATATTCGTGCTGAAACTGTGGTTTGGCCTTCCAATGACTAAAATCAGACCATATTGGGATTGAAACTATTTTTTAGTTAACAGCATTTCGTTCATCTGCGCCACTAAAATCAGACCATATTGGGATTGAAACATCTTAACAGAAGTAACTCCCCAGGGAGTGACGGCTAACTAAAATCAGACCATATTGGGATTGAAACTTCTAATCACCCTACAATGTTTTTAACACGTTTATGACTAAAATCAGACCATATTGGGATTGAAACGTTATTTCTAGTTCAACTTTACCAGGACTAATAAAACTAAAATCAGACCATATTGGGATTGAAACAATAAAAAAAACACTAAGCAAAGCAAGAGTATATATACTAAAATCAGACCATATTGGGATTGAAACCTTAAAAACACAATACTTGATAAACTCTTTTTCTTAACTAAAATCAGACCATATTGGGATTGAAACATATCAAAAGGAATAATGGAAAATTTGTATATGGCGATACTAAAATCAGACCATATTGGGATTGAAACGTTGATGAAGAGATGAGTAATGAATCCAAAGTAGCACTAAAATCAGACCATATTGGGATTGAAACAAAGAATCCGAATAAACCTTCAGAGGAGCTTAAACGACTAAAATCAGACCATATTGGGATTGAAACTCTTCTCTTGAAAAAGTATAGAATTCATTTATATCATACTAAAATCAGACCATATTGGGATTGAAACTCTGGTTAATATAGGCCTCTGGTTTGGCATCGCCCCACTAAAATCAGACCATATTGGGATTGAAACTTTCAGATGTCACAGGATTAAACCAAACCTTCCAGCACTAAAATCAGACCATATTGGGATTGAAACCAACTTATGGTGATAAGAAGATAGCCGAAGCAAAGGACTAAAATCAGACCATATTGGGATTGAAACATGGTGTTCTGTGTGAACTCCATACTACTCCAATCAAACTAAAATCAGACCATATTGGGATTGAAACGAGGTTACAATTGAATTACCAACTGATTACGTGGATACTAAAATCAGACCATATTGGGATTGAAACACAGTCCGACTATATTCACCTGTTTTAATAGATTTAAACTAAAATCAGACCATATTGGGATTGAAACTACTTACTGTTTTTCCTATTCTTCAATTTGAAGACAGACTAAAATCAGACCATATTGGGATTGAAACCTTAGGTAGGCATATTGGTGCAGCTGCACTGAAATTACTAAAATCAGACCATATTGGGATTGAAACTGTTAAAACCTTATTTGGATGATAAGAATGATGACGACTAAAATCAGACCATATTGGGATTGAAACAAAGAATTTGTAAACGATTATAAAGACCACAAAGGGACTAAAATCAGACCATATTGGGATTGAAACGTAATTGGGATACTGTTAAATCTGGTAATCTGAGCGACTAAAATCAGACCATATTGGGATTGAAACTTAATAGACTCTCTTACTTGCTCGTTGTTTTGATAGACTAAAATCAGACCATATTGGGATTGAAACTACACTCAACATCATAGGATCCATCTTCATATCGTGACTAAAATCAGACCATATTGGGATTGAAACTTGTCTAACTCATTATATGGGTCAGGAATTAGGTTTAACTAAAATCAGACCATATTGGGATTGAAACAGGCTGGTGTTTGCATACGAGGGTAACACCATAGATACTAAAATCAGACCATATTGGGATTGAAACAAGATTGGATATGAATTTGACATATCCCGGGATGTGACTAAAATCAGACCATATTGGGATTGAAACGTGTACTTTGAATTCTTTTATTTCATTTAAAGTTTCTACTAAAATCAGACCATATTGGGATTGAAACTCACCACGATTGCCTTTTAAACAATCCGAAGGGCACACTAAAATCAGACCATATTGGGATTGAAACAAAAGAAGAAGTAAAAGAAAGAAAAAAGGACAAAAGAACTAAAATCAGACCATATTGGGATTGAAACGTAGCACCTCCGCAACAACCAGAGTGGCCTTCTTAAAACTAAAATCAGACCATATTGGGATTGAAACGCAATATTATACTTAGACGATCGAGCTATCAAATTCACTAAAATCAGACCATATTGGGATTGAAACTGATACGCTTTAAATGGTTCACTACCCCCCAATAAACTAAAATCAGACCATATTGGGATTGAAACTAACATAGGCATAATTATAACTTGCAAACGAGGAGGTACTAAAATCAGACCATATTGGGATTGAAACTAAGGATGCTATTAAAATAGAAGGTACCTTTATTGGAACTAAAATCAGACCATATTGGGATTGAAACTCTGGAAACTTAACAGTTGCCCCCCTTGGTGAAATACTAAAATCAGACCATATTGGGATTGAAACAAGAACTCCCTCATACAGCCACCTCCGCTTTAGAAACTAAAATCAGACCATATTGGGATTGAAACCGTTAACACTCTGAATACTGGTTGCTCCGTTTGCACTACTAAAATCAGACCATATTGGGATTGAAACACTTCAAGGGAGATAATAAAAAATTAGCAGAACGGACTAAAATCAGACCATATTGGGATTGAAACCTTTTATCCGGTACTCATATAGTCCGTCAGGGGTTTACTAAAATCAGACCATATTGGGATTGAAACTTTTTTATTATAGCAAGTTTCCATGACAAAGAGTAGACTAAAATCAGACCATATTGGGATTGAAACTAAGACACTTATCGGATACTCAGGAATGGGGAATACTAAAATCAGACCATATTGGGATTGAAACATATCGGAGGCGATATATGTAAGCTCTATTAAAGCTACTAAAATCAGACCATATTGGGATTGAAACCCAAGACACGCCAACCCAAAAAATCGAGAAAGGAGGAATAAAATCAGACCATATTGGGATTGAAACCTGATCCCAGAGTAAAACGACATCACGATCATAAAAATAAAATCAGACCATATTGGGATTGAAACGATAAATATTCATTCATAAGTGATGAGACTACATACAATAAAATCAGACCATATTGGGATTGAAACTTGATGAACATAGATAAAGACGGGCTGAATATTGGTAATAAAATCAGACCATATTGGGATTGAAACTTAATCTTCAAACCAGACACGGATAATAACAATTACAATAAAATCAGACCATATTGGGATTGAAACACAGATGGTAGGAGAACATTGTACTGTGAAAAATGCAATAAAATCAGACCATATTGGGATTGAAATTAGCTTATGTTAATGCAGGTATTGGAGAATTAAAATTACTAAAATCAGATCATATTGGAATTCGTGATGAATCATTGAAGGCAAAAATCTTCTGAAAAAGAAGAAAAGATTAATTAATCTATTTCTTTATTTCTCTATTTCTTCAAGTGTACAGAATTAATTTAAATCAGATTATTAATCGAAACAGCATATAGAATACTATTACAACTCCAATAAAAACAAGAATCTTCAATATAGGACTATTAATTCCTTTAGCTGTGCTAGCCACTTCTATCTCAGGTTCATCCTTTATAGTTTCTATTTCATCATCTTCATTATTTATTACTTCATTCATTTCTGGAATAGTTTTTTCCTGAGCTTCATCTTCTCTACGATTCATGTTCTCTTTTTTAAGTTTTATCAGTGCGGTGCCTTCTTTGAATCCCAGGTCTTCTGCAGGACTTCCACACTCAGGGCAAACCCCTTCAACCCGTTTAATATTACTACAATCTGGATTTGAACACATAGATGCCATTTTTTAAATCCCCTACATATTTTTTATTAATAGTCCTTAGATCTCAACGTATTAAAAAGTTAGTGTATTAAAAGAAGTATCTTTAGAACTAGAAGTACTTTGGAACTACTAATAAAAATAATGAAACACCGTCATGGGATTAAAATAAGATATCTTAAAGATATCCTGAACTGATTCAGAGAAAGTACATGGGGCGAAGTTGGGCTGGCTAAATGCCCAACATTTCTATGAACTAAGACCTAGTTCATAATTAATTTCTACTATTGGTTCTACTATTAGCTCTACTATTAACCTCTAGCCCCTTACATTGAGAAACTTGACGGGGGGTGGTGGTAACCTGGGACTTAACAGGCGATAATGGATTTTGGATTATTATTTATTTTATTTCAGTGTCTAAAACTCCATGAGATTATTCCATTAGTCTCCACCAGCAGCAGTGGTCAGTTTAACGTGTTCCACTCCTTTTAGTCTCATTATCTTCTCGGTCAAGTTTCTAATTTCCTGGGCTTCACCCTTGACTACTATAACTTCCAGACAGTTTTTCCCAGTCATGTGTATGTGCATGGTGGCGTTAATGTAGTCCCTGAATTCGTGTTGGATGTCGGTAAGGTCTTCCAGTACTCCAGTGTAGTGGTGGTCGTAGATAACAGCCACTATTCCGATTCTATCCCCTTCTATGTCTTTCATCCACTGGTATCGGACTATGTAGTCCTTCAGGGCGTCCCTGATTCCTTTGGATCTTGAGTTGTATCCTCTATCTTTTAATACTTCATCGAATTCGTTTAACAGGTTTTTTGGTAATGACATGCTTATTCTCATCATAGATCTCCCCTTCTTTATTAATTATGATATAACTATTATTAAAGTGTTACCTTTTCTTCTGGAGAGATTGTAGAGAAATTTATAAAATACGTAGTTAAGAAGATAAAACCGGAAGATAAAACCAGGGGGAAATTATTTTTAAAAAGTATATTCATTTGAAGGAAGTTATATCCTTTTTGAAAAATATTTTAACAAAAGAAATACCTTAGAAAACTAATATCACAATGGTAAAGAGTAATATTTCTTCCAGATAGAGTGATGTTTTTGATTAATTAATTGATAATATGAGAAGTATAAACATTAACAAATGGTCCTATATACTGGTCCTGATTGCACTTACTCTTTTAAGTTTGTATGTTGGTTTTTACATCTCCCCAGCCACAGCATTCCCTCAGAATCCATCAACACAGGCCTATTTTGATAAAATATGCAATATGCCCCATATTAATACTCCCGGGCCACAGTCTCCTGAGGTGTTCTGGCAGCAGGGAGGGAACTGTGATGACCGTGCCCTGGTACTTAAAACCTATCTGGAAAGCAAGGGAGCGAAAGGTGTCCAGATATGTTGGGTTTCCAGGATGGAAAATGGGATAATGGTACCCTGCTATAATGGGACTATGGGCCATTCATTCGTGGTATGGAACAACCGGGTGTACAATCCCACACTGAATGAATCCCACAGATTTTATGATGCAGATATTCCTGAGTTCAAACAGTTTTTAAGTGAAACTTACGGTTTTAACACATGGTACTTTGAAAACCAGACTGTTGGAATTCAGTTTTAACTAAAATAGGTAAGTTAAGGAAGATAACTGACCATGCCTGCCTAAATCTGACAGTATGGTCCTCATGAAATCTCCAATAAGATTAAATGAAGGATAGAATGTATTGTATATAAGGTGAAAAATTTGCGATGTCCAAAATGTGGAGTAGAATATCCTGAAAATTCAGACCGCTGTCAGTTCTGCGGTTATCCAAAAAACCCAATATCTTTCGTTAATGGAGAAAATGGGAAAAAAATCGAAATTAAGAGTAGCATAGAAAAACAACAGACTAGTAATTCATACTTAGCATCAAAACTAATTGGACTTATTGGCATAATATTCTTCCTTCCCTTAGCCATAGCTTCTGGTTTATACCTGGTAACTCGGAAAGAAAGAAGTGCCAAATACTGGGGACTTGCATTCCTGATAATTGGGGGAATTTTCTGGGCCATTGGAATAGCATTGCTTTATACCATGGGCTATGATAAATTCATGGCAACCTACAACTTAACCAATTACTCCTATGATCTGACCAACTATGGGTTGAAATTCTAATTATCCCTTTTTATAGTCTATTATTTCTTTTTAAATTAATTATTTCTTTTTAAGGTGGAGTATCTCTTTTTAAGGTGGAGTATTTCTTTTTAGGACTATGAACATTGTTATGGTAGTGTTATGGCAATCTTTTTTTTAGAAATTCATTTTTTTAGATTTTTTTTAAAATCGTTTTTGTTTTGATTTAAAAAATAAGAGAAATAATTATATTAGATTGTTTTTGTTAAATTATAATCCTGAACTAATAAAAAAGAAGATTAATTTAAATCTTTAAATTAGTTTAAATCTTTAATATTACAAAGGGCCTTAATTTGATTGATGCCATAGGAGCTATAAAAAATGGAAAAGATAATAATCGGCCTTCCTAAAGGAAGTTTAAACAATGTTAACAGGGGAAACACTTACCAGTTATTTGTGGATGCAGGTTACGAGGTCCGGGGATACGAACCCGGCAAGGAAGAAAACGAAATCACCATCCTGAACGACCCGGAAATAAAAGGATTCCTAACCCGACCCCAGAGTGCACCAGTAGAGCTCAACCGCCAGATCCTGGACCTGGCAATCATTGGAGAAGATTGGGTCCGGGAAGAATCTGTCAATATGGAAGGAGAACTCATAAAGAGGGTAGGTGACCTGGATTATGGTCAAACCAGGCTGATAGTAGCTGTTCCTAATGATGACCCTTATGAATCCCTTTCAGATTTTTTCAGGGCCAACAAAAACCGGGAAACCCCCATACTCTGCTTCACAGAGTACCCTAACCTCACCAGACAGTTCTTCATGGAAAATGATGGCTACCAGGAACTATTCGGTGAAAGTAAACCTTTAGTTCAGGTACGTGGTCTTTGGGATGGGGACAATGAAATGGTCCAGATCATCAACTCCGACGGTGCCACCGAGGTCTACATAGCTAAAGGAGCAGATCTGGTAGTGGACAACACCCAGACTGGGAGCAGTCTGCGGAAAGCAGGACTGAAAATCTTAGAAACCATCATGGAATCCAGTGCAGGATTATACGCAGGTCCCAGTTGCACTCAGGAAAAGGCAGAGAAGGCAAAAATAATCTTCGAACAATTATTCGGAGCAATAAAGGCAAGGAAATACTTCGATGTCAAGTTTAACATTGCCAACCAGAGATTGGGTGAGGTGAAAGATTTCCTGCTCTCCAATGAATACTGCTCAGATGAACCCACCGCAGTTAAAGGAAGCAGCTTCTCTCAAGTTAATGTCCTGATTCCTAAAAATAAATTCCCAGAAATGTTAAAAGGAATAAAAAGCTTCGGAGCCTCAGCCATTGTCCGGGAAAATGTTAAACAGTATGTGCAGTAAGAACAAATTAGGGTTAGCCCTAAAGAAGACTTCAGAAAAAATTAATTAAATAATTTTTTTAAATCTTTGGGAGGTTCTTTTTTATAATTTTTTTTAATCAAATAAAATAGACCCTGCAGTTATATTTTGATGAACTTAACTCTATCAATAGATTATTCAACAAATTTTCTGGATTGATATGTAATACCTCCTTTTTTCATTTGGGTTCAGCCTTCCCTATGTTCAATATTCCCTATGTTCAATATTCCCTATGTTCAATATTCCCTATGTTCAATATTCCCTATGTTCAATATTCCCTATGTTCAATATAATATCACATAAATCACGACTATTCAGCCAGTTCTTTTAATTTATTTAGAGCTTTAGGCCAGGTTTTCTCAGACATCTCCAACATCTGGCGATCTACATCCCCCTCTGAAGTTAAATCCACATGTAGTTCAGTTTTACCATCTAACTCCTTAAAAGTGTAATTTTCAAGTGAACCAGCCCATTTTTTAGCTTCCTGGCTTGAGGTATCCTCTTCGCCATCAGACACTATACCAACACTTTCGATGGAAATATGCTCATATTGATGGTTCTCTTTTATTCGGCTTACCATTCCAGACACTTTACCTGTCTCATCAGGTGCAAGGAAAAGTATTTTACTTCCCTCAGTCCAATCACCGACGTAGCTTGAACCAGGCATAAACACATCTGTCCATTTTTCATAGGTATCCTTATTGAGCATGGTTTTCCAGACCTTTTCTTTAGGTGCATTTATAACAATTGAATATTGCAGTTTTCCCATAAAATTTTCCTCCTTTTATTTTTCAACCAGTTCTTTAAGCTTTTGCAGGGCCTTATGCCACATGTCCTGGTACATGTCTTTATAATCATCTGGTATATCCATAACTGGAGATTGTTCCACCAGCACTTCAGTTGCGCCATTTATCTCTTTAAAAGTGTAATTTTCAAGTGCACCCGCATACACTGTAGCCTCTTTACTTGTGATATCTTCTTTTTCACCCTTCACCATGCCAATATTTTCCATGGAGACCAGTTCGTAAGGCTTATTTTCTCTTACTCGGAATACCGTACCGGACATTTTGCCCGACTCATCAGGCGCGAGGAAAAGTATTTTACTTCCCTCACTCCAGTCACCCTTGAAATGGGAGCCCGGCATAAACACATCAGTCCACATGGGATAGGTTTCCTCCCCAAGCATCACTTCCCATACTTTTTCTCGGGGTGCATCTATAACTATTGAAAAATATAGTTTTTCCATAAATCAAACACTCCTTGTAAACAAACTAATTTTTTTTTTATCTGTTATATGGATTTATCTGACTATCTTCCCTCATATGCCTGCTTTAATTTCTCTAGTCAATTTGATTCATCTGCATCATGGCCTGCATCACCCGCTGGGATTTCTCCGGGTCTGGATCACTTAAATATTCATTTAAAAGATTGGGAACGATTTGCCAGGCTAAACCAAATTTATCCTTAACCCAACCGGGTCCCAGTTCCATTCCTCCCTCTTTAAGCTTCTTCCACAACTTGTCAACCTCTTCCTGAGTATCACAGTTCACGAATAACGATAAAGCTTCAGTAAATTGAATTGTGGATTACCATTTAATGCATAAAAATCCTGTCCTTCAAGCTGGAAGGTAACAGACATAACCGATCCTTCCAGGCCGGGGCCGGATTTCCCGTATCGCACGGTATTTACTATCTTTGAATTTTTAAAGATGGAGGTATAGAACTTAGCTGCCTCTTCAGCTTTACTATCTTCAAACCATAAAAATGATACTATCTTTTGCATTTTAATCCTCCTTTATATTATTTCTTCATCTTCGCCAGCACTTCATCAAGACGTTCATAAGACTCATTTATCCCTTGTTCCATCCCTGATTGCATCATGCCATCCCGATCCTCTACCGATTGGAAGACGGATTTGTCAGTTAATTTTGTCCGGTTACCCGGTAATTCTTCGAGTTTTAACGTGTCCAGAAGTACATGACCTGGTTCTGGAAGACCTTCGAACTCAAAGGTGCTGATGATTCTCTTGAGGCTGACTTCATGATTCACCCCATGAAATGCAAACTCATTGCCCTCTTGATCTTTTTGTTTGAACCTCCAGGAGCCACCATTTCTGGGTTCAAATGTTTCAATGGTTTGTGCTAAGTCCACGGGGACCTATCCATTGTGCATAAGTTCTGGATCGGTTAATGCTTTAAAAACAAGTTCCTGTGGAGCGTTAAACTCTCTTTCAATTAATATTTCCTGCTTCCCGGGTTCTACCGTAATTTTAGCCATATTTCTTACCATAGTAGTCACCTTCATCAATGGATATTAATCCTTCAAATTTAAACTAAACAAATTAAACTTTAAGATATTCAGCGAGCTTATCAAGGGACTCATTCCAACCAGCCTCTGCCAATGTTTTATTTTCATTGTCAGGGAAGTCGGTATGCTGCAGAGTAAGCCGGGTCTTACCATCATTTTCCTGGAAAGTTACCATCACTTTTAACTCTAAAGGCCAGTCACCACTTAATCCATAGTCTGAAGCCGGGACCACATTACCATCTGCATCTGCGAAGCTATCTGTGGACATAATTCGCTCCATGGGAACTATCTCTTTATAAACACCGGTGCTCCAGATGTCATGGCCTTCTGGGGACCGCATGCTGTAGAGGGAAGAGCCTCCCACCCTAAAGTCATTCTTAACTACCGGTGCTGTGTAGTCTTTCGGACCCCACCACTTTTTAAGGGTTTCAGGATCGGTCCATGCCTTCCATACCTTCTCCAGCGGTGCATCGAAGGTACGAGTTATAAATAACATGGTAATTTCTATTATGCCCATAACATTTCCCTCGGTGTCCTGGAAGGATCCGGTGTACCCCATATCTGGAATGGTCATCTTTTCTGTCAACATCTTCCCACCCTCAGCTTCAATTTTCCGGGCAAATTCATCATAGGAATCAACATTTATGACATCACTAATCATAGAACCAAATTCTTTTGGTTTTATAGCCCCGTTGATTCCGGGTTCATCTTCCTCACCAGCTTCCACCAGCCAGTAATCAAATTCACCTTGCCATTTATCTATTTTCCATCCGAAAACTTTTCTATAGAACTCTATTGCTCTTTCTGGTTTTTCTGCAGGTATCTCAAAATGAATAACTTTTGGCATACCCCTAACACCTCTTTTTTAACAAATAAATGAATAAAGAATCTTTAATCATGTTTTAAATATTTTAAATCCTGTTTTTCATCTCTATATAAAGTGAATATTATCTAATTACAACAATATTAAATCACCCTAATTCACAGTTTCTCACCTTAATACATTATATTTCTTTTAGAATAATAAAATTTCTCTTATCTGAATACATAAGAATAGTCCAAAGATTAACTAAAAATACAAAAAAACATTAGTAAATAAAGAATGATTAAAATTTAATATCAATGAAGGGTAAGCTTGAACTTAAGACCATAATCATGATTCAGGATTAGGAATAGTTTATAATTTTAGAAAAAAGATGATAAGAAGGGGATAAAGGATGAAACAGTTTCTGATTACTCCGGCAGCAGGTAAAAGGCTAATTGCACAGGCATTAAAGGATCATTCGGCCATTAAAGAAGCCCTTAAATCAGGGACCGTGGTTATCATAGCTGGAACAACCAATGGATATGTGGCTGAAGAGATCCTAGCATCCCTGGATCAACAGGGGGATTTCTCCAGAGAAAGGTTCTTCAGGGGAATCGTACTACCTCCTCTGGGGATGACCAGTGAATCTGGACGATTGAAGAATGAAACTGGATTTCCAGGTGACGTGGTAATAGTTAAAGGTGTCTGGAAGAAGGGCCTTACCATATTTGATATTGTTGACGACTTGAAAAGGGGAGATGTTATTTTAAAAGGTGCCAATGCACTGCATGTCTCCAGTAAAAAGGCCGCTATCTACATTGGCCATCCCCAGGGAGGAACCATTGGTGCATCAATACAGGCAGTGGTAGGTCGCAGAGTACATTTAATTCTTCCCGTGGGACTTGAAAAACGCATCACAGGTGATCTGGATGATCTTGCCCTGAAACTTAACTCTCCCGATGCCCATGGGCCCCGCCTCCTACCAGTTGTGGGTGAGGTCTTCACTGAAATTGAAGCTATAACCAGTTTAACCGGTGCCAATGCAGAACTTGTAGCTGCAGGGGGAGTTGCTGGTGCAGAAGGCTCAATATGGATTTTAGTTAGTGGAAAACCCCCCGAAGTGGAGGATGCCCAGAAACTGATAAAGTCCATTTCAAAGGAACCTGCATTTTTATTATAAGTAATTAAGGGTTGGAATTTTGAAAAACTACTGGACTATCTGTTTTTGAAAAACTCTTTTATAGGCATCTATATTGAAAATTTTATACATATATTGAAAACTCTCTCAACACCTATTTCAAAAACCCCTATTTTAGATACCTATTGAGAGTCTCGGAATTTTTAGTACTTTTCAAGCAGTAAACCCACTTCATTTCCAGAAGGTAACTTTTGCAGAGCTTCATATTCTGCTTTTTTAACTGCCAGGTAAGATTTCCAAAGATCCACGCCCATGGCATTTAAAATAACTCCATTTTTTTCTAATTTATTCAGTGCATCCCTCATATTACTTGGAAGTAGTTTAATTCCCAGATTATCTATTTCAACCACTGAAAGAGTGGCCGGATCCCGTTGCAATGGTTTTACCAGTGTCATTTTCTTCCGGATACCATCAAGTCCCGCGGCAAGAACTCCTCCCAGGGCCAAGTAAGGATTGGAAGATGCGTCCACTGTTTTTAGTTCCAAGTGTCTTATTACTCCATCCTCTTCTTTGATCACCCTGATGGCAGCTTCACGGTTGTTGAAACCCCATACTTGAAAAGCCCCACTCCACATCTGGGGACGTATCCTGCGGTAAGATCTGGGGATAGGGGTGGTGATGGCCATCAGTGCCGGTAAGTGATGTAAAATCCCGGCTATGAATTGTTCCCCCGCTTCACTAAGGCCATACTTAGCTTTAGGGTCATGTAAAATATTCTCATTGTTCTGCCACAGGCTAAGGTGGAGATGGCAGCCATTACTTGCCGTATCTGGGAATATTTTGGGAAGGAAGGATGCTCGAAGGCCGTGTTTAGGGGCAATGGCCTTCACTGTCTCCCGGAAAATTATCTGATTATCAGCAGCATTTAGTGGATCAGAATATTGGACAGTTATTTCGTGCTGACCAGGACCAGACTCTGGATAATACTGTTGGACAGTGATGTTTTGGGCAATCAAGGCTTCAATTATGTCGCTGATGATGTGGTGGTTTAAATCCATGGAGTGGGTGGATGCAAAGGGGGTAAACTCGGATGGTTCGATTGATACATTATTATTGTTGTTTTTATTATTTTTACCATTCTTATTATCCCTCTTCCTCTTATCATCATGTTTTAAAAGGTAAAATTCATTTTCAAATGCTGCTTTAACCTCTAAACCTTCCTCTTGAAGAGTGGTGATCATTTTTTTCAAAAACCCACGGGGACAGTTACCCCAAACCTTCCCTTCATGGAACATGTCTCCCATGACCCTTGCATGACCTGGAGCATAGGGTATTGGTGTTAAAGTTGACATATCACCCTTTAATGTTATCTCACCCACTGGATCCAGGCCGCATCCTACTACAACTCCATCATACATCACTGGAACTCCCTGCTGACCACGGGAAATACCCACTGAAACTTCATCATCCTTCACAGAATTCACGCAAACTGCTTTTGCCCGGATGATATTGGCATTATCACACCATAATACTCTTATGAAACCTGTTTTAGGGTCTAATATATCTTTTATTCTCTTCATAACGTCACCGTTGGCCTTAAGTATTTATTGATTATGACTCCTGATTATTTAACTGTAATGATATTATTTCGGTTATGATTATAATGAGAAATGTATACTCCTTAATGGGGCTTAAGCTGGAATAAAATTAGTAGAAATAAAATTAGAATAAAAAAATAGAAATAAAAATTCAAATTAAAATAGAATCCTGGAAATAAATAATCCTGGATAATTTAATAAAAGGTTACAAAAAGGAGTAGTTGTTCATCCTCCAATCTCTTTAATTATAGCTTCATGCATCCTGCGAATGAATTCTATCCTCTCTTCATACTTTAAAACATCTAGATATCCCTGGGATACCAGGTTAAAGGCAAATGGTGATGGTATTTTAGTGTTAATCTGTTTAATCTCCATTTTACCATTTTTAATTAATTCTAAAATTTTTTGGGCATTCTTAACATCCATGAAGTCTTCGGTAACTTCCCTTCGTGCTTCCTTGAGAATGGGGAAATTGGGGTCCAGTTCCTTCACGAACTTTAAGAGGATCTT
>Ga0209340_1000713_pt1 | contig 31763 bp, 28 predicted proteins | sample EPASupsiteSAE323_FD_187266 | JGI IMG/M metagenome (GOLD analysis project Ga0209340, IMG submission 187266) | Bioremediated contaminated groundwater from EPA Superfund site, New Mexico - Sample SAE3-23 (SPAdes) (version 2) | ecosystem: Environmental > Aquatic > Deep subsurface > Groundwater >... | reverse complement strand
TCCAATGTTGATTCTGATTCTGAAACTGATTGTGATAAAGAAGGTGATATCAACTTTGATGGTATGGTTAATGTCTTTGACATTGGTTATCTTAAAACTGCTCTTCTTACTACTGCTGACCAAGGAATCATTGATACCTCTACTATTACACCAACACCAACTAATACACCTAGTCCAACAGCTACACCAACACCGGAAACATCTGCACCAATTCAAACTACACCAGGATCAAGTGTTATAAAAACTGCCAGTTCAGACAGTCTAAAAGTTACTATAGAAAAAAAATCTGGTTATTATATTACTCGAATGTGGGTTAGAAATCCAACTAATCAAATAAATAAAATTACTACACCTGGTTGGAAAAATTATTTTGAAACATTAGGAACAATGACAAATAGGGAAATATTAAACAAAAATTTATCAAATAAAACAATAGTGGCAATTAATGCTAGTGGTTGGCATACACCAGATGTAGATCATAGAGGAGGACATGATTATACATCTTATGGAACTTTTGTAATGACCAATGGAGTAATTATGAAAAATATGTATACTGACACTGGTTATCCAGCTCATGGTTATTATCTAATTAATGGAAATGGTGAGTTACAGGTTTTTAATGATACTAAAACAAATAGGTCAACATTATATAAAGAAATAATTAATTCAGGGACAAAAAATACTTTTGCTTTTAGATTGGGAGCCATAGTCAACAATAATCAAGTAACCACTTCTACTGGTTCTGAAGCTGTAAGGCAAATGTTTTGCCAAGTAGATAAGAATAATTTTATAATTCTGACCACATATTCTAGTATTTCAGTTTATAGTGGTGCGGTTACTTTAAAAAATTTAGGTTGTAGAATAGCTGTAAATCTTGATGGTGGTAGTTCGACTGGTTTGGCTTTCAAGTCAGCTGGAGCAACTTCAATGTCGGGTATTAGCGGAGGTGGTAGAAGAATAGCTGATGTTTTATATATAACCGATTAAATTAAAAACTAATTTAACCCAAACAAAACCCAAAGACTTTGATAAAATAGATTTTATGCCTTTTAATCTCAAATCAGATTATCAACCTTCAGGTGATCAACCAAACGCTATTGCCCGTCTTTCGGATAATATTAAGTCAGGTTTCAACCATCAAACACTTTTGGGAGTTACCGGTTCAGGTAAAACTTTTACCATTGCTAATGTTATTCAAAATACTCAACTTCCAACTTTAATAATTTCTCACAACAAAACTCTAGCCGGTCAACTTTATCAAGAATTTAAAGAACTTTTTCCAGATAATAAAGTTTCCTATTTTGTTTCTTATTACGATTATTATCAACCAGAAGCCTATATTCCCGCCAGTGATACGTATATTGCCAAAGAAGTTGAAATCAATGATCTTATTGATCGTCTTCGTTTAGAAGCATCTTCAAATCTTCTATCTGCCAACGATAATATCGTCATTGCTTCAGTTAGTTGTATCTATAATATTGGTGATCCAATTGAATTTGAAAATATGACTTTTTCTTTAGAAGTTGGAAAAAAATATCCTCGTCGTCAATTATTAGAAAGTTTTATTTCATTATTTTATGCCCGTTCGGAATTAGAATTTAAACGTTCCACTTTTAGAATTAGAGGAGAGATAGTTGAAATTTGGCCTAGTTATATGGATTCTTTTTTGTCTCTAGAATTTCAAGATGAAACTTTAATAAAAATTATCAATCGCCATCCTTTAACTAGTAAAGAAAAATTTTTTGATAAATTTAAACTTTTTCCAGCCAAACAATATGTCACTGGTACTCCAAACTTACCAGAAATTTTTAAAAAAATTAGACAAGACTGTGCTAATCAGGTTGAAGTTTTTAAATCCCAAAATAAAATTTTAGAAGCCCATCGTATCCAACAAAGAGTTGAATATGATTTAGAAATGCTCCAAGAAACTGGTTATATCAATGGTATCGAAAATTACTCAATTTATTTTGATAAAAATCGAAAACCAGGTGATTCACCTTACAGTTTAGTTGATTATTTTAAACATTTATGGGGAGACAATTTTCTTACCGTTATCGACGAATCTCATGTTACTGTTCCTCAAATTGGCAGTATGTATGCTGGTGATTTTGCTCGTAAGCAAAGTTTAATTGATTTTGGTTTTAGGCTTCCAACTGCTCTAGATAATCGACCTTTAAAATTTGAAGAATTTGAAAAACGAGTTAATAAAGTTATTTATGTTTCGGCCACTCCTAGTAAATACGAATTGGAAAAATCCAGCAAAAATATTATTGAACAAATAATTAGACCAACTGGATTAGTTGATCCTAAAATTGATGTTCGTTCTACAAAAAACCAAATTCCAGATTTAATTAATGAAATAAAACTTCGTGTTGCTAAAAAAGAACGTACTCTTATTGTTACTCTTACCAAACGTATGGCTGAAGATTTATCGGCTTATCTTTCGGACTCGACAAAAACAGGAGAAACTTTTAAAGTTGCCTATCTTCATTCAGATATTGATACTCTCGAAAGATCAAATATTCTCGATAGTCTTCGATCGGGAAATTACGATGTATTAGTTGGCATAAATCTCTTAAGAGAAGGATTAGATCTTCCAGAGGTCAGTTTAGTAGCTATTCTTGATGCTGACCAACAAGGATTTTTAAGATCAAAATCTTCGCTTATTCAAATTATGGGTCGAGCCTCACGTCATATAAATGGTCAGGTAATTTTATATGCTGATCGAATTTCTGACGCTATGGACGGAGCCATAAAAGAAGTCAATAGAAGACGAATTATCCAGATTGAATATAATAAGAAAAATAATATTACCCCAAAGTCTGTGGTAAAATCGATTCGACCTCAAATCATTGAAAATATTCAATCAGAAATTAAACCTGAATGGTTTAAAATTGATACTTCTTCGCTCACCCCAACTCAACGCCAAAAACACATAAAAGAATTAAAGAAACAAATGCGAACATTTGCATTTAATTTAGACTTTGAAGAAGCTATTAAAATTCGTGACAAAATTCATGAGGTAGAAAATTATGATCGATAAAATTATTGTTAAAGGAGCTCGAGAAAACAATTTAAAAAATGTTTCTTTTGAATTCCCCAAAAATAAATTAGTTGTTTTTACCGGAGTTTCTGGATCCGGTAAATCTTCTATGGCTTTTGACACTCTTTTTGCTGAAGGTCAGCGTCGCTATGTCGAAAGTTTATCTAGTTATGCTCGTCAATTTTTAGGTAATATGAAACGTCCTGATGTCGATCTTATTGACGGACTTTCTCCATCAATTGCCATCAACCAAAAAGCTATTTCCCATAATCCCCGATCTACTGTTGGTACAGTTACGGAAATTTATGATTATTTACGTCTTTTATTTGCTCGTGTTGGTCATCCATATTGTCCCGAATGTGGTCGCGAAGTTTCTCCACAAAGTAGTAAACAAATTGTCACTCAAATAATCAACACCATACGTTCCGAAATAAATAATATTTATCGCTTTTTTGTTTTATCTCCAGTAATAAAAGATAAAAAAGGAGATTTTAAGGGTTTAATCGAAAATTTAAAAAAACAAGGTTATAAATGGATTCGTGTCGATAATAAAATTATCGATCTTTATACTGATTTTGGAATTGCTCGTACCAATCGTCATAATATTGAAGTAATAATAGATCGAGTGTCCGTCAGTAAGGACAATTTAAAAGATGAAAAAAGTCTTTATGATCGTCTTGTCGATGATGTTGAACAGGCTATGAAATTAGCCAATGGTTTAGTAATCGTTTCTAAAATAGATGATCCTTCTTTAGAATTTCCAACTAATCCAAAAGAATTTAAAGATACTTTGTTTTCTGAAAATTTTGCCTGTCCAAATTGTAATATTTCTCTTCCAGAAATAGAGCCTCGTCTTTTTTCATTTAATTCTCCTCAAGGTGCTTGTCCTGAATGTAAAGGATTAGGAAATAAATATCAAATCGATCGTAGTAAGTTTCCTGAATGGCGAGCTCGTATGATGGAAAGTCGTTATCTTAATTCTGGATCTGATGCTATTAGGGATGAGTTAGAAAAATTTATGATTAAAACTGATTGTCCAGAGTGTCATGGTGCTCGTCTAAATCAAGATGCTCTTTCTGTTCATATTTTAGGACAAAATATTTATCAAATTACTCAATTACCAATTGAAAAATTAGATCTTTGGTTAAACGAGTTAGATTCAAAATTAGGTAGTGAAAAAGAAAAAGAAATTTTAGATCCAATTAGAAAGGAATTAACTGCTCGTATTGAGTTTTTGTTGGCTGTGGGGTTAGATTATCTTAGTCTTGATCGAGAAGCTGGCACTTTATCAAGTGGTGAATCTCAACGTATTCGTCTTGCCAGTCAAATTGGCACTGGTCTAACTGGTGTTCTTTATATTTTAGATGAACCAACTATTGGTTTACATTCTCGTGACAATGATCGTCTTATTACCACTTTACAAAAATTAAAAGATTTAGGTAATTCTGTAATTGTTGTTGAACATGATGAAGATGTTATTAAATCAGCCGATGAAATTATTGATTTTGGCCCATATGCTGGTAAAAATGGTGGTGAAATAGTTGCTCAAGGAAATTTAGAAGATATCAAAAAAAATAACAAATCTTTAACAGGTAAATATTTATCTGGTAAATTAAAAATTAATGATGATAGAGAAAATAAATCATCTACAATTCACGATTCAAAGCATAAGATTTCTATCACTAATTGTCATCAATGGAATTTAAAAAATATTAACGTAGAATTCCCTCTTAATAAATTAGTTTGTGTTACGGGGGTTTCTGGATCTGGAAAATCAACTTTAGTTCATGATACTTTATATGGTGGTGTTCGAAAAACTATTCTAGGTGCTTATTACGGTACTATAGGAAAATTTGATAAAATAACAGGTGCTGAAAATGTTTCTGATGTTTTACTTGTTGATCAATCACCAATCGGACGAACACCTCGAAGCAATCCAGCAACATATACTAAAATTTTTGATGACATTAGATTGTTAATGTCTCAAACTATTGAAGCTCAAATTAGAGGTTTTAATCCAAATCGTTTTTCTTTTAATGTAAAAGATGGTCGTTGTCCAGCTTGTGAAGGACAGGGGCTTATAAAAATTGAAATGCAATTTTTACCCGACATTTATGTAACTTGTGATGAATGTCATGGGTCTAGATTTAAAGAAGAAACATTAGAGGTTGATTATAAAGGAAAGAATATCGCTGAAATTCTAAAAATGACTATTGATGAGGCCGCTGAATTTTTTAAAAATTTACCTCGTCTCAAACGAAAATTAGAAACTATTCAATCTGTTGGTTTGGGTTATTTAGAACTTGGTCAACCATCAAATACTTTATCAGGAGGGGAGTCGCAAAGATTAAAAATTAGTCGTGAGCTTGTCAAAAAAGAAAATGGCAAAATGCTTTACATTTTAGACGAACCTACCACTGGTTTACATTTTTATGACGTTGACAAACTTATAAAAGTTTTGCGTCAATTAGTTGATAAAGGAAATACGGTTGTTGTTATTGAACACAATTTAGATATGATCAAAAATTCTGATTGGATTATAGATATGGGTCCAGAAGGTGGAGAAAAAGGTGGAAAATTAGTCGTCGCTGGCACAGTTCAAGACGTTATAGATTGCCCACAAAGTTATACAGGCCAATATTTAAAGAAAAATATTTAATTACATTTTTCTCTGATTTCTACTGTCGTTCTCCAACCAGTCTGCCATTTCTCTACCGTACAATATTTTGTAAATTGTCCCAACCATCCAATAGAGCTATTATTATTTTCATAAATTAAAGCAATCTTATTATCGCTATTTTTTGTTTTTCGATAAAATTCGTTTTGAGCTCTAGTATATTCAGGCACCTCAGTTAAACTATACGACACTTTACTTGGCATATACCCATATTTTTTAACTCCATACCACCAGTATAAATACTGATTTGAATAATCATAAATTTCTGGCACAAAATTATAAGCATCAAAACCCTCATTATTATTTTTTTGATAAACCCAATCAATATTTCTAATTAAATTTGCCATTTTTTTGGGATCATCTTTTCCAAAACCACCACCAGTAAACTGCCATTGGTCTATCGTAGTTAAATATATATTTCTTATCAAAAATATTCCCACTGCTAATACTACTAGTTTTTTAAATTTATTTATATTTACCAACCCAATTCCCAATACAAAGCAATACCAAACTCTCAAACTATCCAAATACCATGATTTTAATTCATGATGGTAAACCGCCACATAAAATCCAAAAGCAAAAATCAAAAATGAAATAAAATATATACCCATTTTTCGGTATTTTTTGTTTATCAAAATTAAAATTACCGCCAAAATTAAAATTCCCAATCCCCAACCATAAGGAACAATGAATTGTCCTTCAAAAAACCCAATGATTTTATTAAAATGTGAGATTATCGTTTCCCCAAATTTCATTTTGTCACCCAATACTTGATTACTCCCACTAAAAAATCCCAAAAGAAGTTTTGTCATTTGAAATTTATTTTTTATTTCCAAAAGTATTTGAGGTAAAAACCAAGGAACTACTCCTATCAAAAAAGCTTTCCAATATTTTATTTTTTTATTTAACAAAATTATTAATCCGGAAAATCCCAAACAAACTATTCCGAAAGCGGCTTCAAATTGAGTCATCACCGCAGCCGTCAAACCCAACCATAAAATAGATCTATAATCTTTTTTCTCCAAAAAATTCCACAACGCTACAAAAAAATAGACACTCAGATAGGTTGCCATGTTAGCATTCCAAAAGTATCTTGTTAGATTAAACATTTGTGGTGCCATCAAAAAAATGCTTCCAATCAAAAACCCCAAAGTTATATTTCTTTTTTTAAAATACCAAAATATAAAAAATCCAGAAAACAAAAATAAGAATATATTCCAATAAACTAATACTTGTGGATTACCCGCTCCCAACCAATAAGCGGGTAAATTTGCATAATAATAAAATGGACCCAACCTCAATCCGTTAATCGATGTTGTTGGTCCTAATACTGCCAAATCTTTAAATTCTCCCAACGCTCTTATATCCAACATATCTCTAGCTTGGTCATAAGTAAAAGGAAAATTATAATCTTTGGTTTGATTAAATCTGATGTATCCAGAAATAAATAAAATTATCCCAAATAATATACTCAATATTTTTTCCTTTCCTTTCATAATTTCATTATATAATACCTATGTGATTGATTTAAGTCATATTCCAAATTCACCCGGAGTTTATATCTACAAAAATTCTACCGGAAAAATTATTTATATTGGCAAAGCCGTTAATCTCAAAAAACGAGTTTCACAATATTTTCAATCAAATCAAGCTTTAGGTTATAAAACTAATCGCTTAGTTTCAGAAATTTCTGATATTAATTTTTATACCGTTGGTTCTGAGATTGAAGCCTTAGTTCTCGAATCCAGTCTTATTAAACAATATCGTCCCAAATTTAATTCTCAACTCAAAGACGATAAAAGTTATATCTATATCACTATTACTAAAGATAAATTTCCACTTATCAAACCAGCCTTCAAATCTACTTTAAATAAAAACAATTTATTTTTTGGACCTTTTCCTGACAGTCCTTCAGTCAAAAATATTCTCAAAACCATTCGTTATATTTTTCCTTTTTATTCAAAAAAACACGGAGATAAACCTTGTCTTTATTGTCATCTTGGTCTTTGTCCTGGACCAAACCTTGATTTAAAAAATTATCGTTCCACTATTTCAAAAATAAAAAAAATTTTAAATGGCCATTTTCCAAAGTTAATTTCTGAATTAACCAAAGAAATGAATTATTTTTCAAAACAAGAAAATTATGAATTAGCCGCCATTCGTCGTGATCAAATCAATTCTATAAATTATGTTATTTCTGGTTGGAGAAATGTCAAAAATCTTTACCAAAATACTGATCTTAAAGAAGATCAAATTCAAAAGTCACTAGATGAATTAAAACTTACCTTAAAACCATATTTCCCGACCCTAAAAAATATTAATCGAATTGAAGGTTATGATATTTCAAATTTTGGGTCAAAATATTTTGTCGGTTCTATGGTTGTTTTTCAAAAAGATAAATTAGACACAAAAGAATATCGTCAATTCAAAATATATTCAAAAGATACTCCTGATGACCAATTTATGATCAAAGAAATAATTTATCGTCGTCTCAAACATTCAGAATGGGGGATTCCTGATTTGATATTAGTTGACGGTGGCAAACCTCAAGTGACAGCAGCTAATCAATCAATAAAATTATCAAATAACAATATTATTCCAATAATAGGCCTTGCCAAAAAACTTGAGACTATAGTTATTAAAACTGTCGATGATTGGGTCGAAATTAATTTACCAAAAAATTCTCCTTCTTTACTTCTTTTGGAACAGATTCGCAACGAAGCTCATCGTTTTGCTAACCGTTACCGCAAAAAACTTGTCAAATTATCTTTGTCTTAATAATTTTGATTCTTTGGCTTTTTGATCACATCTTTTTATAAAATCACAAAATCGATCAAAATCACCAAATACATTAGCCTTAGTTAGATTAAAATATCTTTCTCCTTCTAAATGCGTACCTGGGATAGCAAATCTACGGTCTTTAGCAATTTGAACTGGCTTAGTTATTGATTCTCCAAAATCATTTTCCTTGCTTTTAATAGAAATTCTTCTACTAAAACCAGGTAACAACTCATATGCTATTCTTTTGTCTTTTCCTTTTTTATTAAACATAACGGTACCGTTTATAACCACAAAAAATCTATCTTTAGAATTAGCTGGATAAAGTCCTGATCTAATATCTCGGGGTTCGATAAATAATCTTGTATCTTTTGGTATATAAAATATCTCTCTACTGTCTTCATTGGCTTGCATTATCAAAACTTCTCTACAAATTTTTTTAAATAAAGGATTCATTTCAGTCATAAAATCAATTTCTTGTTGTTTTAAAAACAATGGATTTTCTTTTCTACTTTCAGTAGGTCTTAAGTAAAATTCCTCAGGGTTGTCTGCTGGAAATACCGGGCTTCCACTATCTGTATAAAATATTGGTTTGTCTTCTTTATCAAATAAATAATCAATATTCGGTTCTCTTTGTGCTGTAAAACTAGTATCAATCTGGCTAATATATACTGAAGGATCACATCCCTCCAATAAACTAATTTGACCTTCAGCTTCTCTTCTAGTCATATCCTATATTATACTATATATAGTGTACATAAGTCAATTTTTACACTAAAATTTCATCATCTTTCTTATATGTTCTTTGGCAAAGGTGGTTTTTACTACATCTAACCAATTTTTATTCACATTATTTTTTTTACCCAATAAAACTTCAATTAAGTCTCCAGTTTTTAATTCATCATCAATTTTAGCCATTTTACCGTTTATTTTTACCCCTTTACATCTATCTCCCACACTTGTGTGAACTCTATAAGCAAAATCTAATGCGGTACTTCCTTTTGGTAATTGGATAATATCTCCTTTGGGGGTAAACACATATATATAATTAGTTAAAACTTTAAGTTGGTAATTATTAATTTTCTTATCTCCTTTTTGCCATTTAACCAAATCCTTTACCCATTCCATTCCTCGTCCATTTTCCATTACTCCTTTTCCCATTTTATAAACAATATGTGATGCAGGTCCAAATTCGTTGAACTCATGCATCTGTTTTGTTTTTATTTGGATTTCTACTGTCATTTTATCTCTCCAAGCGATAGTTGTTTGAATTGACCTATAACCATTTGGTTTTGGATTAGAAATATAATCTTCGAATTCTTCAGGTAAGGTTCTATATTTTGCTTGAAGTAAACCCAAAACAGTATAACAATCAACCAAGTTATCAGTTAATACTCTAATAGCTACTCTATCCTTAACTTCGTAATCATCACCTTTCTTTTTTATCTTTAAAAAAGTACTATATAAACTTTTTATTCTTCCTTCAACAATAGTGTTATTAATATTATTAATTTTTAAGATTCCTTCTAGTTCATTTTTAACCAAATTCAAAGCTTTTATTTCGTCTTTAGATCTTTCTTTAAACATTTTTTCAATTTTTTTAGCCTCTTTTGGATATAAAATTTGAAAAGCAATATCCTCCAATAATTTTTTAAAATAATGCAAACCCACATATTCAGCCAAAGGACCGTAAATTTTCATAATATTCTTAGCATATATTATTTGTCTGTCTTTAGGTAAATATTCAATGGTCAAACTATTATGAAGCTTGTCAATCAATCGTATTATCAACACTCTAACATCATCAACTGAGGAAAAGAAAAACTTTCTAAAAACATCAATATTAGTTTGATTAATTTGCAAACCTTTTGTTTTTGTTTTTACTTCTGTCAAACCCGATACTAACAAGGCCACTTCATCGCCAAACCTATCAGCAATCTCTTCAAGTTTAATTGATGTATCTTCAACACAATCATGAAGTAGTGCTGTTATCACTGCTTCTTGTCCTATATTGAGCTGAGCAATAACTTTTGCAATCCATGCTGGATGAGAGATATATGGTTTTCCGGAATAACGATACTGTCCTTGGTGAGCATTCACCATAAAATCGTAAGCCTTTTTAATTGTTTCTTGGTTAAAATTTTTATCAACCAAACATTGTTCTAAATCATTCCAATAATTTTCACTAAATGATAAATCTAATCCCATATATTAAATTCTTTCTGCAAAGATCAATAATCTTTTCCAATTTGTTCCTATTGGCCAACATGTTTGCAATATTAAGACTTCACGGTTTTCGTCTTTATAATTTAAATATTCAGCCTCTTTATAGCTTATAACTTTTTTATCATAAACCTTATATTGATATAAATTTCCGTTATATTGAATGTAGATTGAATTACCATTAATCAGCTCATCTAATAAGTAAAATACTGAATTTTTTCTAACCATATCCAAACCTTGTTGCGTTGAGTGAGCGAATAAATAAGTCGTTTTATTTTTTCCCAAACCAGGTAGTGAAGATGTGGCTGATTGAGCTACTTCATTATTAGCTAATACTGATAAATATTCACTTTTATTATAAGGAGACACATTTGCTATTACATTTGAAGTAGCACCTATTTTTGGAATCAAGACCGAGAAATTATCAATAGTTAATTTTTGAGTTTGATATGAATCAATTATTTTTTTATTTAAAGAGAATTTATATTTTATTAATGATTTAGTTAAAGGAGCATATAGATATCCCAAATATACTAGTCCTATAAGTATTACTAAATTCCCAAAATAAAAAATTACTTTTTTAGGCTTTGGCGGATTACTATATAGTATCCCATATTTTTTACCGATCTTGACGGTTCTTTTCTTGGGTGTTATTTTAAAAAAATTGAACATTTTCAATATAGATTGTAAGCCATTAAAGTTAATTTGACAAAAGCTTATTTTTAATTTAATATACTGGCTCACCCTGGATATCCCAACCAGTTTAACTTTTGGGATTTTAATTAATTTAGATAGATAAAATGAATCAAAAAATTCTTTTGACTCAAGAAGGTTTTCAAAAGTTGACTTCACAATTAGAAGATTTAAAGCAAAAACAAGGTAGACTTATTGATCAAATTGAGGATGTTGCTCAACCAGATGAATCTGGTGAAGATGGATTAGCCACTCAATTAAAAGAAGAGCTAGAAGTGGTCAATAATCAAATTGATGAAATTAGTGAGGCTTTAGAAACCAGTCAGGTTGTTAGTAATAAAACTAGTAATCAAATTGTTCAAATTGGTTGTAAAGTAAAGGTTAAAATAAATAACAAAGAAACTCGTGATTTTTTTATCGTTAGCCACTTAGAATCAGATCCAAATGTCAGTAAAATATCAGATCAATCTCCAATTGGTAAATCTTTAATTGGTAAAAAGATAAATGATATTTTTGATATCGAGACCCCTGCTGGTAAGATGACCTACAAAATTGTCAATATCAACTGAATGTATAGTAAAATACAATCATGTCGGATATAAAACTAAACGAACTTCAAAAACAAAGACTTGATAAACTTGCCAAAATTAAAGAACTTAAACTCGATGCTTACCCACAGCCAAATCTTGCCGATAAGAATTCTATTTTTGAAGCTCGAGAAATGTTGGCCAAAAAGGTTTTAGTTGCTGGACGAATTATGTCACTTCGTGGTCATGGCAAAATTTTATTTGCTGATTTACACGATCAAACCGGGAAAATTCAACTTTTTTTTCAAGAAAAGATATTACTTGAAAAAATGTCTTTAACAAAATTATTGGATTTAGGCGATATTGTTTCGGCAAGTGGTGAAGTTATCCAAACTCAAGCCGGTGAAATTACAATAAATGTTGCTGATTTTCAAATTTTATCCAAAAATTTAAGACCTCTCCCTGAAAAATTTCATGGTCTCCAAGATATCGAAGAACGTTATCGTCAGCGATATGTTGACTTAATTGTCAATCCAGAAAGTCGAGAAGTTTTTAAAATTAGAACTAAAGTATTGACCCAGATGCGTCACTTCTTAGACGATCATGGATTTATGGAAGTCGAAACTCCAATTCTACAACCTGTATATGGCGGTGCTTCAGCCAAACCTTTTACTACTCATCATAATGTTTTGGATATGGACATGTATCTTCGTATATCCGATGAGCTTTATCTTAAAAGATTAATTGTCGGTGGTTTTGAAAAAGTTTACGAAGTTTCTCGTGATTTCAGAAACGAAGGTGTTTCCCGATTTCACAATCCCGAATTTACTCAAATAGAATTTTATTGGGCCTATGTTGACTATGAAGTTTTAATGAATTTTACCCAAGAGTTAGTTCGTCATGTAATCAAATCAATCAAAGGTGATTTAAAATTAAAATTTCAGGACGTTGATCTTGATTTTTCTAAAGATATTAAAAAAGTTACTTTTAGTGAAATTATTGAAAAACATACCGGTATAAATATTGACAATATTAAAGATGAAGAAGATTTCCAAAAAATTATTAAACAAAAAAATCTAAAAATTGATATGTCTGGAGTAGTTGGTCTTGGTGCTTGTTTTGATGCTCTATATAAAGAACATGTTCGTCCAAAAATTATTGAACCTACCTTTGTTTGTGATTACCCATCCGAAATGATTGCTCTAGCCAAACGTAAATCAGATAATCCCAAAAAGATTTCTTCTTTTCAACTTTTAGTTTGTGGTACCGAACTTCTCAAAGCCTACAATGAACTTAATGATCCAAAAGATCAATCCGATCGTTGGCTTGAAGAAGTTGCCCTAGCCAAAAAAGGTAACGACACTGCTATGCAATTTGATAAAGATTATATTCGAGCTCTCGAATATGGTATGCCACCAACTGCTGGTTGGGGTATGGGTATTGATCGATTTGTTCAATTTTTAACCGATTCTCCCACCATTAAAGATGTCATTCTTTTCCCCGCCATGCGAAAAGAAGACTAAAATTAAAAAATGAAATTACTTCTTACTTCAGCAGGTCTTAGAAATCAAACTATTGTCAAAGCTCTTGATGAATTAGTAGGTCGTCCTCTAGATCAACTCAAAGTTGCTTTTATCCCTACTGCCTCAAATCTTGAAGAAGGTAATAAGGATTGGTTAATCGACGATCTCCGTCGTTTAAGTTTTTTAAATTTTAAAGAAATTGATATTGTTGACATATCTGCTTTACCAAAGGAAATTTGGTTGGAAAGACTAAAAAATGCTGATGTTTTTTTTGTCGAAGGTGGCAATACTTATTATTTAATGCATTGGTTTAATAAATCAGGCCTTTCAGAAGTATTGCCAGAACTATTAAAGACTCGAGTTTATATTGGTGTTAGTGCCGGAACTGTAGTAGTTACACCAAGTGTTCTAAATGCAGAATTTGAAAAAGAACCTGTATTAGATTTTGATAAAAAAATTAGTGACAAAGGTTTGTCTATGGTAAGTTTTATGATTGAACCACATATTAATAGCAAATATTTTCCAGAATCAACTTTTGAAAATTTAGAAAAAATATCAAAAGAATATAAATATCCTATTTACGGTATCGATGATGAAACTGCCATAAAAATAGACGGTGATCAGTTAGAAGTTGTAACTCAGGGTGCTTGGAAAAAATTTGAAAAATAATATGAATCGAGAAAATTATTTAACTGCTGTTAAAAATTCTTTAGAAACAAATATTTTTTATCATTCACTTGTACTAGAAGCTTGTATGGGTGGTATTTATGATTATCTGAAAAATAATAATTTATTAAATCAAAACGAACTTCCAAAAGAAGATTGGATGCTGGCCGGACTTATTCACGATATTGATTATGTTGGTGATTTAAAAGATTTTCATCCCAATAAAACCAAAGAAGCTTTAGCCAAATTTGATTTACAAATTTCTGATGAAGTTGACAAAGTAGTTAAAGCACATGCCCCTTCTCTTACTGGAATTAATACCGAGTCTCAAGCTCAATGGTCAATTTTTTGTGCCGATAGTTTAACTGGTTTAATCGTTGCTGTTGCTTTTGTATATCCCTCACGAAAACTTGCCGATGTCAAAACTTCTTCTGTTTTAAAAAGATTTTTAAAGGAACCTCGATTTGCCGCTGGCACTCGTCGTGATGAAGTTAAAATGTGTGAATTAGAAACTGGTCTCAATATTCCACTCGAAAAATTCATTGAAATTTGTCTTACTTCCATGCAGCAAATTGCTCCAAAAATTGGACTTTAACCAATAAATTAATTTTTTGCGTTTAATTTGCGTGTAATTTTACTCTTTGTTTTTGTTAAAATAATGAAGCAATGATTGACATTAATTTACTTAGACAAGATCCTGACCTAGTAAAAACTGCGCTTTCAAACCGTCAAAAAGATTCTAGTGTTGTTGAAAAAATTTTAAATATAGACAAAAATTATCGTAATCTTTTATCCCAAGTTGAAAAATTTCGTGCTGACCAAAATAGTATCACTCGCCAATTTAAAGGCAAACCGACAGATGATCAACTAAAAGAGGCCACAGTTATTAAAGAAAAATTAAAAACTTTAGAAACAGAATTAAAAGAAGTCGAAAGTCAACAAAATTTATTATTAGAAGAAATTCCCAATATTCCAGCACCAGATGTTCCTGTTGGTAAAGATGAAACTGAAAATGTTGTCTACAAAACTGTCGGTGAAATTCCTAAATTTGATTTTCAACCTCTCGATCATGCCGATCTTGGTGAAAAACTCGATATTATCGACATCAAAAAAGCTGCCGAGGTTTCTGGAAGCCGCTTTGGTTATTTCAAAGGTCAAGGTGCTGTATTAGAAATGGCTGTCATGTTTTATGCTTTTCAAAAATTAGTTCAAAAAGGTTTTGTCGGTATGATTCCTCCAGCTATGGTTAAAAGTAGTAGTGAATGGAAATGTGGTTATGCTTCCAATAAAAATTTATTTAATGCTTATTATTCCGCTCCAGAAGATGATTTAATTTTTATTTCTAGTTCCGAACACGCTGTTGTCCCATATCATATGGACGAAATTCTAGACGCTACCAAATTACCATTAAGATACATCAATTTTTCTCCTTGTTTTCGTCGAGAAGCTGGTACTTATGGTAAAGATATGAAAGGCATGCTTCGAGTTCATTTCTTTAATAAAGTTGAAATGAATGTTTTTACTCTTCCAAATTACAAAATTTCTGATGATATGTGTTTAGAAATGTTAAGTTTTGAAGAAGAATTAATGCAAGAATTTGGTATTCCTTATCAAATTGTCAAAAACTGTACCGGTGATTTACCTCAACCAAATCGTCGTATGTATGATATTAATTCTTGGTTCCCTGGTCAAAACGCTTATCGTGAAACTCAATCATGTAGTAATTGTGGTGATTATCAAGCTCGTCGTTTAAATACTAAAGTTAAAATTGATGGTAAAAATGAATTTGTCCATATTCTCAATGCTACTTTAACTGCTGATCGTACAGTTTTGGCTATTATTGAAAATCATCAACAAGCTGATGGATCTATTAAGATTCCAAAAGTTTTACAACCTTACACTAATTTCGAAGTTATCAAACCCAACATAAGCTAGAGGAGCCACCCTGTCTTCGGTTCCTCTTCCCAAAAAGAGGGGAACCGAAGCTCGGTTTTTACGATATAATCAATCTATGTTCAATTTCTTAAAAAATTTTTTTGACGAAAATGTTAAAAGAATCAAATCTTACCAAAAAATTGTTGATCAAATAAATTCTTTTGAAGAAAAAATTTCCAAACTAACCGACAAAGAACTATCTCAAAAAACCGACTATTTCAAACAACAATTAGACAAAGGAAAAACTTTAAATGATATTTTGCCAGAAAGTTTTGCTGTAGTTCGAGAAGCCATAAAAAGAACTATTGGTGAAAGAGCTTATGATGTTCAACTTATGTCAGCCATTACTCTTCATCAAGGTGCTATTGCCGAACAACGTACTGGAGAAGGAAAAACTCATTCGGTTGTATTTCCAGCTTATTTAAATGCCCTTACAGGTCGTGGGGTTCACATTGTTACTCCAAACGATTATCTTACTCGTGTTGGTGCTGGTTGGTATCCAAAAGCTTTAAATCTACTTGGTATTTCAACTTCTTGTATTGTTCACGAGCAATCATTTATTTTAGATCCAGAATTTACCGATGAATCAGAAAAAATTGATGATCGTTTAGCTCATTTACGACCAGTTTCTCGTCAAGAAGCCTATTTGGCTGATATCACTTATGGTACCAACAATGAATTTGGTTTCGATTATCTTCGTGATCATATGGCTTCTAGCCAAGACCAAGTTGTTCAACGACCTCATCACTTTGCCATTGTCGATGAAGTCGACTTTGTTTTAATTGATGAAGCCCGAACTCCATTAATTATTTCTTCCCCAAACAATTCTCCAGTCGATAAATATTACAAATTTGCTCAAATTGCTTCTCAACTTCAGCCAACAGATTATGTTATCGATGAAAAATCTCGATCAGCTACTTTATCTGAATATGGTATCCGAAAAGTTGAAAGAACTTTAAATGTTAAAAATCTTTACGAAGAATCTTTTGAAACTATTCATTACATCGAAAATGCCATCAAAGCTCAAGCATTATTTCATAAAGACAAAGATTATGTTGTTAAAGATAATGAAGTAATAATTGTTGATGAATTCACTGGTCGTATGATGAATGGTCGTCGTTGGTCAGATGGACTTCATCAAGCCGTTGAAGCTAAAGAAGGAGTAACAGTTCAACGAGAGTCTCAAACATGGGCTACTATTACTTTTCAAAATTATTTTAGACTATACGAAAAATTAGCGGGTATGACCGGTACTGCTATTACCGAAGCCGAAGAATTTAAAAAAATATACAATTTAGATGTTGTTTCTATTCCCACTCATAAAAAAATTCAAAGAATCGATGAACATGATTTGATTTTCAAAACTCAAAGATCAAAATATACCGCCATTGCTAACTTAGTTGAAGAAATAAATAAAAAAGGTCAACCAATTTTAATTGGTACTACTTCAATCGAGAAAAATGAAATTATATCTTCATTACTTCGCAAAAAGGGTTTAACTCATCAAGTTTTGAATGCCAAAAATCATCGTTCTGAAGCAGAAATTATTTCTAAAGCCGGAAAAAAAGGTGCCATTACTGTTGCTACCAATATGGCTGGTCGTGGAGTCGATATTATCCTTGGAGGTCCTAAGGACGGTGTTAATAAAAAAGTTTGGTCCAAAGAACATCAAGAAGTAATCGATCTTGGTGGTTTATATGTCATCGGTACCGAACGTCACGAATCTCGTCGTATCGACAATCAACTTCGTGGTCGTGCTGGTCGTCAAGGTGATCCAGGTTGTTCTCAATTTTATATCGCTTTAGATGATGATATTATGCGTGTTTTTGGTGGTGAAAAAATTAGTTCCCTTATGGAGCGTTTCAATATGCCGGAAGATACCCCATTAACTCATCCATTAGTTTCCAAAGTTATCGAACAAATCCAAGTCAAAGTTGAAGGTTTTAATTTTGATGCTCGTAAAAATTTGGTCGAGTATGATGACGTTATCAATAAACAAAGAAAAATTGTTTACCAACTTCGAGATCAAACTCTTTTAAACCAATCGAAAAATCCTGAAGTTAATAAGCAAAATATTTTTAGTTACATCGAAAAACAAATAAATAATCTTATTGCTATTAATACTAATTATGAAACTAGTAAACCAGATTTTGAAAAAATAACTCTAGAGTTTTCTGAAATATTACCCATGCCTTCGTCAGACCGTCAAAAATTAAAATCTGATTTGGAAAATTCGAATCAACCGCAAGGAAATCTAATAGATTTATTAGAAAAACAATGGCAAAATCGTGTTTCTTTTTTCGGTACCGAAATTGCCAATACTATTATTACTTTTGCTATTATTTCCACTCTTGATCCTTTGTGGGTAGATCACTTAACTGCTTTAGACGACCTTCGAGATGGAGTCAGACTTCGTGGTTATGCCCAAAAAGATCCTTTGATTGAGTACCGAAAAGAAGGTTATGAAATGTTTCAAAATTTATTAAATCAATTCGAATATAATTTAAGTCGAAAACTTTTTCGACTTGAACCAGTTGCTCCGAGTGAAACTGTTCCTAAAAACACTAATGAAGGTAGGGGAGACTCTATGGCCAATTTACCAACAGATAGTAATAAATCTGTTGATAAAGATGTTGAGTTACCACCCAAACAAACAACTATTCATAAAGAAAAGGTTGGTCGCAATGATCCTTGTCCTTGTGGTTCTGGTAAAAAATATAAACAATGTTGTTATCCAAAATTCGGTTAAAATAAATTATGAATATTAAAATTGTTGGTAAAAAAATTTGGAAAGAAGTCAACCGCTCAAAAAATATTCTTTTAACAGTTCATGCCGGACCTGATGCTGATTCAGTTGGTTCAAACTTAGCTCTTTATAGTGTTCTTAAAAAAATGGGTAAAGATGTTTGCCTTATTCAAGGCGATTCTGAACTTCCACCCAATTTAAAAACTATACCGGGATCTGATAAAATCATTTCCAAAAATATTTTTCAAATTGATTTAAATCAATTTGATCTTTTTTTAATTCTTGATTCATCATCACCAAGTCAAATATCTCGACTTGGAAAAATTACTTTTCCTAAAAAACTAAAAACAATTATTATCGACCACCATTTAAGTAGCGAAAAATTTGCCAAAATAAACTTAGTTTTACCAAAATATTCCTCAACTTGTCAGGTTGTTTATGATCTTTTACAAAATCAAAAAATAAAAATCGATAAAAATATGGCTGCCGGGCTTTTTATCGGTATTTATACTGATACTGGCGCTTTTAAATATTTCAATCCAACATATAAAATATTTGATATTACCAGTAAATTAGCTAAGATTTATCCAAATTTCCCTAAACTTATTTTTGGGATTGAAAATAATGATGACCCGAATCGTATTAAATTATTTTCTTATCTTCTTTCCTCGGTAAAAAATTATTGTTCTGATCATATTGCTATTGCTTCAATCTCATGTGAAGAAATTCAAAAAAATCATATCGATATTAATACTCTAAATGGATATTCCGATGTTACCAATATGCTCAAATCGGTCGTTGGTTGGGATATTGCTATGACCATGATCGAATTTCAACCAGGAGCTGTTAGAATTAATTTTAGAACTAGGGATTCTGAAAAGTATGATTTATCAAAGATTGCTGCTGCCACTGGTAGTGGTGGTGGACATCGTGCTGCAGCTGGGGCCACTATTAGCAATAAATCCATCCCCGAAGCTACAGAATTTATATTAGGAATTATTAAAAAACTTTATCCCAAAATTGACAAATAATTATGGATGATTGTATTTTTTGCAAAATTGTAAAAGGGGAAATTCCCGCACTTAAAGTTTATGAAGATAAAAACTTTCTTGGGTTTTTAGATATTAATCCGTTAAATCCAGGTAATTCGTTACTTATCCCTAAAACACATTATCGTTGGGTTGTAGATGTTCCAGGATTTGGTCAATATTTTGAAATTGCCAAAAAAATAGCTATAAAAACTATACCTATAGTTGGGGCAAATGCTGTTTCATTTCTTACTTTGGGTTATGAAGTTCCCCATGCTCATATTCGTATTATTCCTCGTTTTGATCATGATCAACACACTCATGGAATCGATACTGATTTAGTAGTTAAACAAACAAAAGAAGAAATGGTGTTAATTGCTAAAAAAATTAGCGATTCTTTCTCTCAGCCCTAATTCGGTCAGTTTTACTTAAGATTTTTTTACGTAATCTAATTTTTTGAGGTGTTACATCGATTAGCTCATCACTGTTAATAAAGTCTAATGATTCTTCAATTGAATATTTTACAGCCGGAGCCAAAACGATATTATCATCATTTCCAGCGGATCGGGTGTTGGTTAAATGTTTACCTTTACAAATATTAATTTCCAAGTCACCTTCTAATGGCCTTAAACCAACGATTTGACCTTCATATACTTGTTCATTTGGATCAATAAAATTAGTACCTCTTTTTTGAGCCAAATCCAAACCAAAAGATAAAGCTTTCCCGGTTTCAAAAGCAATCATAACTCCGTTTCTTTCTTTTTTATTTTCTTCTTGTTTTGGTTCATAACCCAAAAATAGGGTATTAATCGAAATTGTTCCTTTTGTTGACGAAATTAAAGCATTACGTAATCCTAAACCATTTTTTTCACTGATTTTATAAGTCATTCTAGTCCCAGTTTTATCGTCTGTAGTCATATCCAACATTTCTCCTTTTCTTTTACCCAATTCAGCAGTAATTGTTCCAACGTATTCTTCTGGAGTAATAATTATCATTTCATTAAAAGGTTCGTGAGGCTTTCCATCGATTGTTTTTAAGATAACTTCTGGTTTACCAACCTCCATTGCATAACCTTCACGTCTTAATTTTTCTATCAATATAGCTAAATGTAATTCACCTCGACCAGATACTAAAACTCTAATACTATCAGTAGGATCATCTTCTATTTTTAATCCCAAATTAGTTTCTACCTCTTCATTCAATCTGACCTTAAGTTCACGACTAGTTAAAAATCTCGCCTCATCTTTGGCAAAAATTCCTGTATTTGGACCAAAACTTGCTTTAAGAGTTGGCGGAGTAATTTCAATAGTTGGCATGGCTACCTGACAATTAATATCGGTCAATGTTTGACCAATTTCAATTGCTGATATTCCAGCTAAATAAACTATTTCACCAGATCCTGCTTCTGTTACTTCTACTTTGGTTATTCCTTCATTAACATACATTCTTTCTACTTTAAAATTACCTTTAGTTTTTTGGTCTGGACTAACCAAAGATACCGACATACCTTTATAAATTTTCCCTTTATTAATTCTTCCCACAGCTAATTTACCCAAGTATTCATTTTTTTCAAAATTAGATACCAACATTTGGAAAGGTTGATCAATATCTTTAACTGCATTAGGAACAGTTTTTAATATTTGTTCAAAAATAGGACTAATATCAGCTTTTTGATCCATATCTTCTGGCATCTCCATAAAGGCTTTACCGTCTCTGCCAATACAATAAATAGTTGGAAAATCTAGTAATTCAGGATCATCTACTAAAGATAAAAACAAATTTTCTGTATCTGCTAAAACTTTTTTAACCTGTTGATCTTTTCGGTCAATTTTATTAATAATCAAAATAACTTTTAATTTATTTTCTAAAGCTCTTTTTAACACAAATTTTGTTTGTGAAAGAGGACCTTCGGCAGCATCTACAATCAACAAAACTCCATCAACCATATTCAAAACTCGTTCTACTTCTCCTCCAAAATCAGCATGACCTGGAGTATCGACAATATTTATTTTCGTGTTTTTGTAAAATACCGATGTATTTTTAGATAAAATAGTTATTCCTTTTTCTCTTTCCAAATCATTGCTGTCCATAATTCTATCCATCGACATTTCGTTTTGATTATCTCTAAAGGTGTGAGTTTGTTTTAAAAGCGCATCTACCAAAGTAGTTTTACCATGATCAACATGGGCAATAACGGCAACATTTCTAATATCGGTCAAATTAGGCATTCGCATATTCTACTACAAGATCAATATTAATCAATAATTAGGCTTTATTTAAAAAACGTCTATAATAAATTATGTTCAAGAAAATCGGCCTTTTATTAATTATTATTATAATCACCTTTGTATTTATTTTTTTTAAAAAAAATAAATATTCATCCCTAAAAATTGAAAATAAAATTAATGAAATTAACAGTACTGTCCAAAATATACAAGAAACAATTATTCCAAAACCAACAAAAATTTTAGATTCTGGTTTACCCAATAAACATTTAATTAAAACTATATTTGTTCCTCAATCACCAGAGAAAAATTGGGATCAACCTTGGCAAGATGCCTGTGAAGAGGCGGCCCTTCTAACTGTCAATTATTTTTATAAAAATCAAAATCCAGATATATCTATTATTAGAGACGATATTTTAAAAATGATTGAATTTGAAAATAGTCAAAATTTTACTCATGATATGGATATAAATCAAATGGTCGTTGTAGCCCAAAAATATTTAGGTTTTAAAACTGAAATAATAGATAATCCAACTATTGAAAATATAAAAAAATATCTTGCCCAAAATATTCCTGTAATTGTCCCTGCTAATGGGAAGATTTTATATCAAGAAAATAAACATTTTACCAATGGTGGACCCTATTACCACAATCTAATAATTCTAGGTTACGATGACACTAAAAACCAATTTGTTGTTCATGACGTCGGTACTAAATCAGGAGCCTATTTTAAATATTCATATTCATTATTAATTGATAGTATTCATGATTTTCCACCTTCAAAACATAAAGAAGACATTAACGCTGGTTCTAAACGGGTTCTTATTTTGTTAAAATAAACTCATGAAAAAATCAATCAAATTATTTCTAATTGTTTTTTCTGTTTTAATTCTTTCAGGGTGTACTACCAAAAACAAAACACCCCAAACCAATATTAATTTAGAGGAAAATATTATTCCTACCAATAACAATATGAACAGTCCAACTACATCATCAAAAAAAGATAATAATAATTATGTGGCCATTAAAACTAAAGATGGAGAAATTGTCTTAAAACTTTATACCGATATTGCTCCAAAAACTGTCGCTAATTTTATTTCTAAAGCTGAATCAGGTTTTTATAAAAATTTAACTTTTCATCGAGTTATTCCAGGTTTTATGGCTCAAGGAGGCGATCCATTAGGTAATGGTACTGGTGGTGGCAATCAAAAGTCAGAGATAAATAGTCTTCCCTTCAAAAGAGGCACTATTGGTTTAGCTAGAGGTGGAAATATAGAAATTAGTAATGATAGTCAATTTTTTATTTGTTTCACTACCGAAGGTTGTCAACATTTGACCGGTGACTATGTAAATTTTGGTGAAGTTGTTTCTGGCCTTGATGTTTTAGATAAAATCAAAATTAATGACAAAATTTTAGACATCGTCACTACTACTAAATAAAAATGTTAAAAAAAATAATTAGTTTTGTTGTAATCGCATTAGTAATGTTCGGTTTTTATAAATTACTTTCAATTCCACCAAAAAATCAGACAGTAGTACCATCGATAAATGAATCAAATACTCCCAAGGTTGATACTTATAAAGATTTTCCAGTTTATAATAACCCAGATTTAGTTTTTTATTGGGGTATTGGATGTCCTCATTGTGAAAACGTCGAAAAATGGATTACCGAAAATAATGCTAACCAAAAATTGAAAATTAATTTCAAAGAAGTTTACTACAACAAAGACAATCAAACAGATTTGTATAATACCGCCAACAAATATTGTCCAGAAATTATTTCTAATGGAAGTATCGGAGTTCCCACTGGTTTTAATCCAATTGATAAAAAATGTATTCAAGGAGACATTCCTATAATTGATTTCTTGAAACAAAAAATTAAATAATGACCAAAAAAAAAGAATTTCATTTTACCTTTGGTATTTTTTTACGATTACTCATTTTCTTTTTAATAATCTATTTTTTAATTAATTATTTTGTTAATCAAAAGAAAAACGATATTTTACCAACAATTGATTCAACTATGGCTATAGATGAGGAAACTAAAAATAGTTTTTTACCCGGAGTTTTAGAAAACATTTATTCAAAAATACCTGAAAATAGTCGTTATCAATTAGAACATTTAAATCAAAATTCAACTGTTATTTATCTTCAAAATCAATTGAATGGTTTTCCCCAAAAACAAATAAAAGAACTTCAAAAAATGATTGTTAAAAATGTCTCCGACAATATTATTAAAAACATTGAGCAAAATTAATATGGTCGATATTAGTGAATTAAAATCAAAATTCCTTTCTCTTAAAGAGAAATTAAATTTCGATCAAAAGAAAATTGATCTTATAGAATTACAAAAAAGATCTGAAGACCCAAATCTTTGGGACAACCAATCTCAAGCACAAGAACTTCTTCAACAAGTTTCTGAGGTTCAAAAAAAAGTTACTCTTATTCAAGAAATAGATGATGAAATTAATTCAGTAGAAGAATTTCAAAATCTTCTACAAACCGATTTTGATCCATCGTTAGAAATGGAAATAGAAAAACATATTTCAGATCTTCAAACTAAAATTGGTCAACTAGAATTAACTACCTATCTTTCTGGTAAATATGATTCCAAAAATACTATTATTTCTATCCATTCAGGTCAAGGTGGCACCGAGGCAATGGATTGGGCTGCCATGTTACATCGAATGTATCTACGATTTTTTGAAAGAAAAAATTGGAAATATGAAGTTATCGATTTTATTCCCGGCGAAGAAGCTGGTATAAAATCCGTTTCTTTTAAGATTACTCAACCACTCGCTTTTGGTTATCTCAAAAAAGAAGCTGGGGTTCATCGTTTAGTTCGTCTGTCACCTTTTAATGCTGATCAGCTAAGGCAAACTTCGTTTGCCAAAGTTGAAGTTACTCCTATTTTAGATTTTTCTTCAGACTTCAAAATTCCAGAATCAGAAATAGAATTTTCTGCTTTTCGCTCTGGCGGTAACGGTGGTCAAAATGTTAACAAAGTATCAACTGCGGTCAGATTAGTTCACAAACCTACTGGTATAGCTGTTTCTTGTCAAAGTCAACGAAGTCAAGATCAAAACCGAGAAATTGCTTTACAAATGTTAACTTCAAAATTATGGATGATAGAGCAAGATAAACAAAATAAAGAAGAAAAAGAAATAAAAGGGGATAATATTATTGCTGGTTGGGGACATCAGATTAGATCCTATGTTCTTCACCCATACAAAATGGTAAAAGATCTAAGGACTCGTTTTGAAACTTCCGATACGGATGGAGTTTTAGATGGTGATCTTGACCAATTTATAGAAGCTGAATTAAAATCATAAACAATATGAATCGACTTATTAAAGTTATCACTACCACTTTTTTAATTTCTTTATTAATTTTTGTTTTGTTTTTTTTAAATACCACTTTTGAAATATCAAAACAAATTGGTAAACCTGCAAATTATTTAATCAAAACAATCTATCAATCTGCTTCGTCAAACCCTTATTTATCAAAAGACAAAATTAATTTTTTAGTTTTAGGCTTAGATGAAAGAAATGATTCATTGGAAGTGACTCAAACCACAGATACTATTATTTTAATTTCATTCAACTTAAAAACATTTAAATTAAACACTATTTCGTTACCTCGTGATCTCTGGTCGTATCAAATAAATAACAAAATTAATCAAATTTATCCATTATCACTTGAACAACCAAATAAATTTGATTTTATAAAAGAAAATTTTAAATATATTACCGGTCAAAACATTGATCATGTTCTTATTATCAACACTAATAATTTAATTGATTTCGTAAATTTAATTGGTGGAGTTGATCTTAATTTGGATATTGGTTTTGTTGATAATCAATATCCAAACCCAAATTATATTGCCAGTCCATCTGCCAGTATTCCTATATATAAAACAGTCGAATTTAAATCAGGTTCAATCCATTTAGATGAGTCAAATATTACTGAGTTTGTTAGATCTCGTCATGGTGGCGAGACACCAGCTCAAGGCGGTACAGATATCGGTCGAATTCATCGACAACAACTTTTGATTGAAGCAATTATTTCAAAAGTAAAATCAGGATTACTAATTTCTGAAACCAAACAAATAAGTGGTTTATACCAACTATGGGATCAAAAAATGATAAAAGATATTTCTGATGTTCAAGCATTTCAAATTTTGTCAGTTATTAGTTCTGGTTTTTCCAATTTAAATCTAAATAAAATTGAAGTAAAAATAGGTAAAAATCAAAAAGATGGCCTAATTTACCATCCAAATTCATTTATTAATAAACAATGGGTATATCTTCCTTCAGATAAAGAATATCTATCACTTCATCAATTTATCAACGACTCAATAAACTAAAAAACTTTTATTTTTCTACTATCTGTTATTTAATTTTGTTATACTGAATTATTAGATTTTAAATTTAATAATGGATATACCAAATTTATCTCCTGTAGATACTACTGCTATTAAGTCAAACCAAAACAGAAACAGCAAAATTATTATTATCATAATCATTGTTTTTGGAATTACCGCCGGTTTTTGGGTTTCAAGATTTTGGCCCACCAAAACTGCTGTTTCTTTATCTGAATTACAAGACAATACTGCTACTAAAATAGTTGATTCAACTTCATTAAAAGCAGGAGTTCTTTATGGTGACACTGATCAAGTTTTTAAAGATTCTGCAAAAGGTACTGTTGCTGATGGTGGTGTCAATGGTGAAGGAACTCATATGCTCAAGAGAGATGGTGGTGATTCTCAAACAGTTGCTCTAACCTCATCCACAGTTGATTTAAGTTTATTTGTTGGTAAAAAAGTTGAAGTTACCGGACAAACAAATTCTTCAAATAAAGCCGCTTGGCTTTTAGATGTCGGTAATATAAAAATTATTGAATAAAATGAAAATCGTTTTTGATAATGTTGATAAAAGTTTCGGAATTATTCACGCCCTTAAGGACATTAGCTTTAAAGTTGATCAAGGAGATTTTGTTTTTATTGTTGGCCATTCCGGAGCTGGAAAATCAACAATATTAAAGTTGATCTTAAATCAATTAAAACCCACCTCGGGTCAAATTTTAATTGATGGCATTGACATTTCTACTGGTAGTAAAGAACAAATCAATCAAATCAGAAGAAAAATTGGAGTTATTTTTCAAGACTATCAATTAATTTTTGATAAATCAGTAGAAGAAAATATTGCCTTAATTTTAGATATTGTTTCTTATCCAAAAGAAAAAATTCAAGAAAGAATTGATGAAGTTATTAATCAAGTTGGTTTAGAAAATCGACGATTTTTATTTCCTTCACAACTTTCAGGTGGTGAATTACAACGAGCTGCTTTAGCCAGAAGTTTAGCTATCGAACCAGAGGTCATTTTAGCAGACGAGCCTACAGGTAATTTAGATCCAGAAAATTCTTGGAACTTAGTCAAACTCTTAAAAGATATTAATCAAAAAAATAAAACAAGCATAATTATGACTACTCATAATTATGAGATAGTTGAAGCTTTAGGAAAAAGAAAAATAGAAATTGTTAATGGTGAAATAAAAAAAGATTCAAATAAAACTCCTAAAAAAATTATTTATTCTTCAAAAAAACATGAGCACGTTTAAAACTACTTGGCACCATATTCGTCGATCTCCTTTTCAAAGTTTAACTGCTATGTTGGTTATGGTTTTTAGTTTTTTAGTTATCTCTGTTTTTATTGTTGTTAATTATGGTTTATCAGGAGTTTTGTCTTATTTTGAAACCAAACCTGAAATCACACTTTTTATAAAAGACGGTCTCGATTCTCAAACTGTTGATAATATCCAAAAAGATTTAGCCTCTTATCAAGATATTAAAGAAATAAAATACATATCCAAAGATAAGGCATTGGAAATTTACAAACAAGAAAATAAAGATAATCCTATGTTGACTGAAATGGTAACAGCTAGTATTTTACCGGCATCTTTCGAGGTTACTGTTTCTGATCCAAATACATTAGAGCAAATATATCAAAATTATGCTGCCAAAAATGACGTTATTGATGAAGTTATATATCAAAAAGACATTATCAATTCACTTTTGGATTGGACTAATATAATTCGTCGTACCGGAGTAGCCGTAACTTTAATTATCGCTTTTATTTCTTTCTTCACTGTTTTTATTATTATTGGTATGAAAATCACCAATCGTAAGGAAGAAATTCGCATTAGTCGACTACTTGGAGCCTCACATTTATATGTCAAAAAACCTTTTCTCTTAGAAGGTTTATTTTATGGAGTTTTTGGTAGTTTTGTTGGTTCAGTTTTAACCTTTTCTTTTATTATTATTTTTCGCCAATCAATTAATTCATTTTTCCAACCAGTAGAATTTATCAGCTATGACACTCTTTTTTACGCTCTAGTTTTAATATCGGAAGTTTTCTTAGGTGCCTTTATTGGTCTTTTGGCTAGTTGGATTGGAGCAAAAAGATATATTAAATTTTAATCAATGACCAAAAAAATCATTGTCTTTTTTTTGTTTTTATCTTTTTTTTTCGCTTTTCCTATCAAAGCTGACGAAACATCTGAGTTAAGCCAAAGAATCGCTGAATATACCCAAAAATTAAATCAATTAGGAACTGCCAAGAATACTTTAGCTAATCAAATAAAAATTATTGATTCTCAAGTAGAGTTAACCCTTTTAAAAATTACTCAAACAGAAAATTCTATTAAAAAACTTGAAACAGAAATTGATAAATTAGGAATAGAAATCGAAAAACTTAATGGTCAATTAGATAATCTTTCAAAAATTTTTATCAATCAAATTATTCAAAATTATAAACTTCAAAAACGAGTTCCTGCTTTTGCCTACATTTTTTCCTCAAATTTAAATGATTTTTTAGAACAACATAAATACATTACACTTCTCCAAAAAGATAGCCAAAACAATCTAATTACCATGGAAACAGCCAGAACTAATTATGATCTTCAAAAAACTACAAAAGAAAAAAAACAAACCGAATTAGAAGAACTCAAAAAAACATTAGCTAGTCAAAAAATAAGTCTTAATTCACAAAAAATATCTAAAAATAAACTTTTAGAAGACACAAAAAATGATGAGAGAAAATATCAACAACTTTTGAGTCAAGCTCAAAGCCAATTGGCCGCATTAAAGAATTTTTCAAAAACATACGGTAACACTTGTTTAGAGTCGTCACCTGGTAGTGGTAGTGATGGTAATTTTTATTCCCAAAGGGATCCACGATGGTGTCATCAATTTATTGGATATTCTTCGGATACTATTGGAGAAGTTGGATGTTATATAAGTAGTATTTCTATGGTTTATAAAAAAATTGGTTCTGATGTTACACCATCAGCTTTTGCTGCTAACCCAAGCAATTTTTGGGCTAATACTGCCTATATGAATAACCCCAATCCTCCTTCTGGTTATTCATATCAACAGGTTTCATATAGTACATCAGTTATAGATAGAGAATTAAGCTCAGGCAGATATGTCATAGCTCAAATAAAAATGGCCAATGTTGCAGGTATGCATTTTATAGTTATTATTAGTGGCAGTAATGGTAATTATAAAATTCATGATCCTTGGTTTGGGCCAGATCAAAATTTTTCTGATCATTATTCACCAAGTTTGGTAATCAGCCTTCGTCTTATTACCAAATAAAAATCCCCCACCTAAGGCAGGGGATTTTTAATATTATTTAATTTGTTTAGTATCCTCGAGCGTATTTTCTAAAAGCAATACCGCTACCTACTAAAGTTAAAACAACTATAGTTTTTAAGATTAAATCTGTATTACCAGTATCAGGAATAGCAACACCATTTCCAATATAATAAACAGCATCGTCTTTATCACAGATTTCATCAACGCAAACTTTAGCCACATTAGTTTCTTTAGTTAATGTTCTAACATTTTTAGAATCACTAATTTTAGCTCTAATCAAAAATTCTTGAGAATGACCAGCGTTTAATTCGTCAATAGTCCATTCCACTTTATTATTAGTTTTATCAAAAGATCCTGGATAAAAGACTAATTTTAAAAATGGAGGTAAATAATCAACTACTTTGATGTTTTTCAAAACACCATCGCCAGTATTTTCTACAACGATTTTAAACTCTACCAAATCATTTTCATAAAATATTTTTTCAGAAGCTGAAATATTATCTTTATATTCAGTATTTTTTATAGTTCTTATTTTCTTATCAATAGAAATAGTTTTTTCATCATCACTTGAATAATAAGAAGTAGCATTTGCTTTTATTGAAAATATAGACGAAAACAACACCGCCATAGCGACTAAAACCAAAAACAATGCGATACTTTTATTGTGTTCCACCTGCTTCATAATTTTTTTAATAAATAAAATTATAGGACATTATATCTAGACTTTACCTATTTGTCAAGTAAAAACTAATATTGTTGTTAAAATACTAATTTTTGCTTATACTCTCTTTATGACACAATTTTTATTACCAGAACTTTCAGTTTTTTATCCTTGTTACAACGAAGAAAAAAATATTCAAAAAACTGTTGATAAGACTATCCCTGTATTAAAAAAAATTGCCCAAAAATGGGAAATTATTCTAATTAATGATGGATCCAAAGATAATACTGGAAAAGTCTTAGACCAAATCAAAAAGCAATATTCCAAGGAAGATATAAAAATCATAACCCACAATCCTAATCGTGGCTACGGTGGTGCTCTAAAATCAGGTCTATATAATGCCAAATATCAATGGATTGTCTTCACCGATTCTGATGGTCAATTTGACTTTTCCGAGATTACTAACCTAATTAAAAAGCAACAAGAAACCAAAGCTGATTTAGTCGCTGGCTATTACATTGCTCGCCAAGTATCAAAAATGGCAATTTTCACTTCAAAAATATGGGAATTGATTATTTATATTCTTTTTGGATTACATGTCACTGATATAGATTGTGCTTTCAAACTGATTAATAAAAAAATCATAGATACTATTCCAGAATTAGAATCAAAAAATGGAGCTTTTATCTCTAGTGAATTTCTAATCAAAACCAAACGAGCTGGTTTTAAAATTGTCGAAATTGGTGTTCATCATTATCCTAGAATAGAAGGTAAAGCTACTGGACGTAAGTTAAAAGTTATAATTAATAGCTTTTCTGATTTATTTAAATTTTGGTTCAAAACTAATTTTCATCGTGCTTAAAACAATTCTCAAAAAACATTGGTTGTTAATCCTAATAATTATTATTGGGGTATTTTTAAGAATTTATCGAATCGATGGCTACATGGAGTTTTTAGGTGACCAAGGTCGTGACGTTACAATAATTAAAGATTTATGGCAAAATGGTAACCTGTTCTTTATTGGGCCTCAAACAAGTATTGGTAACATGTATTTAGGTCCTTGGTTTTATTATTTGATCTCACCTTCACTCCTTATTTCCAATTTCAATCCTATTGGGCCTGGTATTTTTATTGCTCTATTAAACGTTCTCACTATTTATTTTTTATATTTTATTGGCACCAAATGGTTTAGCCGATCAGTCGGCTTAATATCTGCATTTCTTTTTTGTATTTCTCCAGTGGTTATCAAATATTCCAACTTTATTTGGAATCCAAACATAATGCCCCTTTTTAGTCTTTTATTTGTCTATTTTTTCTTTGAAAGTTTTAATTCCAAAAAATTTCATTATTTTCTCTATGCTTCATTATCATTTGTCATGG
>Ga0209340_1000711_pt1 | contig 31802 bp, 32 predicted proteins | sample EPASupsiteSAE323_FD_187266 | JGI IMG/M metagenome (GOLD analysis project Ga0209340, IMG submission 187266) | Bioremediated contaminated groundwater from EPA Superfund site, New Mexico - Sample SAE3-23 (SPAdes) (version 2) | ecosystem: Environmental > Aquatic > Deep subsurface > Groundwater >... | reverse complement strand
CTGTTTGTAGGGTTATGTTGGGTGATTCGATGGTTAGTCCATAGCATTTGAGGGCACTTGTGAGGGTTGGTAGGGTTATTGTGTTGAGATCTATGCAGGATTCGGTTATGAGGTATTTACTGCTGGTTGTGTCGTTTATGTCTGTTTCAAGGTTGTGAAGTTCTATAATAGCATAGTCGTTAGGGCCATCTAGTTTATACCATGCACCACCGTATGTTTTAAAGTTTATGTCACCGGTGAGGAAATGGTAACGGTGATCGTTAATTAGGTCGTTAGGGATTGTTTGAAGTTGTTCAATCATGATTGTCACCTGTTAGTTACTTTGTTCAAGTATTTTAGATTCCAATGAGTCTAATTCTTCAATTATATTTCTTTTTATTTGACTATGACAATATAAAAGTCTCTCATAGGAGATTTTTAGATCGGTTATTTGATCTTTTTGACTATTACATATATCTATGGTATATCTGACATAATCTCTTAACTCATTTATGTCATCGATTAGATCGGGATTTTTAAATCCACCTTTGAGGGACAATGGTTTGTTTTTCATAATATGATTCTCCTTTTTTTTTTTTAGTTTTTAAAACTTGTTAAGTTCATCTTTTAAATGTGGGTGAGAACGTAGTAATTTTTCTTTTTGGTATTGAAGTTTCATTTGGGAGCGAAGATCTATGAGGGCTGTGAGATCAGCACGATAGGTGATGAGTTTCATTTGATGTAAGGGGTTTGGTGATGTGCTGTATTTGTTTATGTAGGTTTGCAACCTTTTTATTTCGCTGTTGATGCTTGAAAGAGTTTGTGCTTTGGGATTAGACATATTTGGTTTACTCCTGAACATTGGTTACTTTGTTTTCACTTGAATCGTTATCTTCGGTTTCTTCGATATGACCGCATATGTAGATATCAAGGGGATCGCCTTCACCTGATTCGTACCAGAGGTTATGAGATGATAGGACGGATTCGAGTTCAGACCAGTAGGTTTCATCTGCGTCGGCTTCATCTTCGGTTATGTTTGAATTTGCGAATGGTGTGTAGTATTTTCCTGATGGTGTGAGATCTAGGATGCTGCCGTAATAGACTGATATGTAGGGTTCATCGTAATTGGTGTTATTGTTTATGCAGTCTGGATCATCTTTTGATGCATTGAAGGCTTCGATCATTAATGCTGCGTCTTCTTTTGCTTTTTCAATTACACTTGGACGGAAATCTTGCCAGAAACTTTGGGCGATTTCGTAGAAGTTACAGGATGAGATAGCGGATGAGAGGAGATCGCTATAGAGGGATGATTCAGATGATAAGGGGTTGTTTTTGTCTATGTCATCTTTGATTTGTTCTGATAGTTCATGGATACTGGTGCATTCATTGGTTACTGATGACCAGTAGTTATATGATGATTGATCGTTGGTGAGCCAGAGATTTATATACCATGTTTCGTAATTGGTCCAGCCATTGTAGTTAGTTTCTTCATTGTTGTTTGACATAATGGTTTTGCTCCTGTTTGAGGTTTTTAACAAGTGATCTTAAAGGGATACACTTGAATTTAATCATAGGGGAGTGAGCCCTTGTTAACTACTTTAAAAGTTAATAATTATTGGTTACCAGATTATTGTGGTGTTGGTTTGAAGGTATGTTAAGTGATCGTGATCTTTGGTGTTGTTGAAGGTTATTATTTCGTGTTTATATTGGGATGATGTTTCGTATATGTTGTTTATTTGGGTAAAGGCTTTTAGATCTGTCCATACGGTTGATAGATGAGATGATTTTTTGGCACTGTCTTTTAGGTTGATGCTGATAGTTTCTTGGATGAGGTTTAATTTTTCGAAGCGTTCGCTTGTGTTGTCGGGGTAGGCTTCGATAAATAGTGATTCGGTGTCGCGTCCTGTATACATGGATAAGAGGGTTTTCAGTTGGTAGTGATCGGGATATCCTGATATGTGGATATGGGTGGGTAGGGCTGGATCTATGGTGATCTGTGTTTTTGGTGAATTTCGAATACTTATGCTGCCGGGGAGTTTGTATATGAGGAAATATTCGGTTTTTATTTTATCGTTTGTGGTCCGGTTAATGTGCGATCGGATGATAATTTCGTTTGTTTTTGGGTAGTGGTATAGATCGATATATTCCATGAATTGAAGGTGTTTTTTGAATTCGGTCAGCGATTCCGGTTTGATTATGCTTAAAATTGTCATGGTTTTGTTTACTCCTGTTTAAATTTTAGATGTTTTTAGAATGCTTTTTTGAGAATGGAAAGGATGACAGTAATATAGAGTAATATGTTGTTTAGGATGAAGAGCGCGGTTATGGTTACTTGTTTGTTGGTCATGATGATTGTGATCCCTTGTTTTTATGAGTTATCCTTATCATTGGTTTGTAATTTATCGCGGAGGGAAAGAAAGTGGTTGATGATTGATTCGAGACCTCCGCGAATGACAACGTTGTCACAGGATGCATAAAATTGGTGGTCACTGGCAATGGTGGTTATTTCATCATCAGTTGTGGTGGCGGTGATCTCGTCTGGTGTGTCTACAAACCAGTCGGCTGCATCATAGAGTCCACCGTCATGAGTCCGGATGATGCGATCTTCTTCGATGTCATAGACCAATGAATTGAATCCGTCAGCCGCGTCATCGGTCATGTGACCGTCCTCCCAGTCATTGGAAAAGCCTGCTAGGATGATATCTAGGCGGGGGAGTAGATCGGTGATAGTGTCATGTATGGTTTTTGCATCTACGTTGTCAGGCAGACGGATCAAATCTATCAGGTTGTGATAGACCGCGAAAGATGTACTGCCATCACGGTACTTTGTGATGACATCGGCGGTCTCGTCCTGCCAGTCTAGGGAGAGGTAGATTCCTGCTTGTTGATTATTGTTGTAGGGATCGGTCTCGATCAGATCGGTTGCGTTCTCGTAGTTTTTGCTTATGTTTTTCATGGTCATGGTTTTTTGTGTTCCTGTTTCTCCGCGCAAAGGAGTTTTAAGGCTCGCTTTGCTCTACGGGAATGTTTCAAGATGTTATCGCCTATACAGTCAGTTGCCCAATTGGGACTGGTATAGGCGATAACACTTGTGCTGAGGCATTGGGGATCTTTCGAACGATTAACGCGCCTCACCGCGTTTGTAATCGTCTTCACGTTGTATTAGGCTCTCACCTGATACACTATAATGTCTACTTGTGAGGATATATAGTTGTCGTTAGGGTTGAATATATGGATGAAATCGGGTGGAAATTTGGTAGTGGATTTTTTGAGATTGTTAGGAGCGCTGAAATGATTATCTGGACATTTTGGAGTTATTTTATATGGTGATTGACGATGTGGTATAAGACAATGAACGATATTTTGGAGATAGATTTATATAGGAGTTTTATAGCGGGTCGCTATTAGGTGATGAGCGTGGGTATAGGATTTGTTGTGTTGGAGATTTTAGGTGATTATGGTGATGATATGGAGTTTAGTATTGGGATGTAGTTGTTTTGCACAGGGATGTTCTTTGATGGTTTTCAAAAGTTGCAGGATATTTTGGGTGGTGAGAATGTTCATGGTTTATCATGGTTTATCATGGTTTATCATCAACATGATGATACATGCGCACTTTTGAAACGGGGGATATTTTGGATTTGGATTTATTTTTGTGTATCGTTTGGGTGGATTTTTACCGATGTCTTTATATATGGGAAAGATAGATAGTGTATGTTAATATTTTATTTTTATATCGTTGGGTTTATCTCTTTATTATATTATATATTATAGTTGTGAAATCGCTTAATTTGGGGTTATTTTTTGAAGGTTGAAATTGTATTAAAATGGTTAGATTTGAGATTTGATATTTTTATATAATGCTGATAGGTGTTTTAACCCTCTCTCCTGCCTCAGACTATATATATATCGGTTGATTTTTGAGCCTATATACTTCTCCAAACGATACAAAAATTAAATTCACTATTTTCAGAATTAACCCCTACTGACAATTTCAAAACATTAGACCTTTCCGTATTTTTTTTTTGTTCTGAAAAAATTTAAGCATTTTTAAGCCATGCGCACCAAAACCATTTAGAATTTGAGGTTATTTTTTTTTGTGTGCTATATCACACTTCGCTGGATACCAAATAAATAATCAGAGATCAAATCTTCCGATTTTATTTAAACTTCAATTTGGCCTTCTTTTTCAAACCGTTCGACTTCGACAATTGTCGAATTTTTCCTATATATTTGAAGAAAATCTATATAGATCACAATATGGATCTATATATTTTGTAAAGGAAACTTTACATTCTATATAGATCGGTGTGATAACTATATAGATCCATATTGTGATCTATATAGATAAATTTGAGCACAATAATCACTTTATTTGTAGGGGTTGGTATGAGCGGATGGATAGGTGACCGGGTGCTATATCGTGCTTATGTGATTGTTTTAGAGTTTTATATGTTTTGATAGATAAAACTAGAAGGGTTTTGGCATACGAATAGTGGTGATCGTGTTACGTGGTGTTAAAGCGCACACATTTTTAGATTGCGCGTCTAGCAGGTAGTTTTATATATGTGGAGTTTTTGTTCACACTGTGAATGGATAAGTTTATATAGGGATTTTATGTGCGCGGATGACCAGGTTGATCAGTTAGTTTTATATACTATGTGGAGGATCATTTAGATAGATTTATATATGAAGTGAAACGATAATTTATGCGCGGGATGAGTTAGTTTTATATATGTGGAGGATTATTTTGCCGGGTTAATAGGAGGATTTATATAGGAGATTGTGGAAGTTGTGGAGGAATAAAAATTATAAGCCTATAGGGCCGGACCTGCCACAAGCACCTTGTTATCTATCACTTCACCATTTTTCAACTTTACCCTAACGATACCCACTCAACATATTTGATACCCACTCATAAAAAATTTATAAAAATCTCACCAATTTAACCCTAACGACACACAACATGGTCAAGCAAAAAATTATAAACTTACCTTATCGCTATTACCCAAACGACTAAACTCCACCCTGCAAACTAAACACAAAATCCCTAATCTTCTCAACAATTTCCTTACCATCACTTCGATTATCACATCTCACAGTAATTTCAAAATCTGGATACACACTATCATCATAGTTTCTCTTATACTCTTCGACACACACATAAATACCATCGTCGTCCCCATTATATTCATATGTATCTACTCTCCTGTGTCCAACTTTTCCAGATTTACTATCCTTAATGTCCTCACAACGTTCTTCAATCAACTCTAATTTAAACTTTCCCATACAATATAATTACACCCACATATTATAAAATACCAACACATTACCACCATACATATATACTCCTAACACCAACCTAACCAGTTATGTTACACCGACGATGTGAACACTGTCACACCATATTCGCCACCCAACCCAACGAAATCCGCCGTTATCGCGCCATCTTCTGTTCCAAGTATTGCGCAGGCCCCAATAACAGCCTACTCCACACCTCCAAATATAAACGAACATGCACCACCTGTCAAAAACCCTTCGCCACCCTACAAAAAGATCAACTCTATTGTTGTCTCGAATGCGAACCAGGCGGTTACACCGAATGATCCTTAACCGTTCATTCATTTTATAAAAGGTAAACGCCAACACACCACTATGGATCCAATAACCATACTAACCTTCATAATCGGAGCCCTCGTAGCCGCAATCCCAATTGCCTACAACTACAGCAAAAAACTAGCCCTGGCGCTCGCCTACATCCAAATGGTGCTTAACGTCATCAACAAAATTCTCCAAGGAAACCTCGATCACGTTTGGACCGACGCCGAGTACGCCGAAGTCGGCAAAGCAGTTGTACCAATCGCACTAAAAATCAACGATGATCTGGGCGTCAACGCAGAAATCAAAAGTTAGGAGATTCACATGTCAGGAGATTCCATCTCCCAACACCCTACGGTAAATAACAACTAATCTTCTATTAAAAAATCTCTTTTTATTCTATCAATCGCAAACTTAAACTCTTCTTCCAACATCTCCCTAGTGAACAATGGATTAACTTCACATGTAGACATCTTAATAACATTACCAGGAAGCGAATACATCAAACTAGTATCATCACTCACCGCCGGTGTTCCTATCAACACAACTTTAACATCCCCACCATAATTACATTTTATAATCTCACTACAAAATAAACTCTTCCTAGCGACAGACTTAAAATGCAAAAGATCTGGTTCATCAACAATAACAACATCATACCCCTCATCCATGTTCAAAAAACTTTCACCAGATCTAAACTTAACACTCGCGTCACAAACTTCCTGCATACATTTAGTAGCATAATAATTTACCTTTAAATCCTTAACAAAACAACATCCACTTGCAACGTCAAACAAATCCACATACACATTAAATAAAGTTCTCGCCATATCTAACGTAGAAGTAACATATACTACATTTTTATCCATCTTTAAATATTCATTTGTTAACCACATAGCCATTGTAGTTTTACCACTGCGAAACCCAAGACGAACAACACTACTATATTTATATGCCAAAACCTTATCTACAATCTCTTGCTGCTTCGGCCAAAGTTTAAATACCATGGATACATCTATGTTGCCAAACTATATAAAACTATCGCACGCCAATAAACCTTTCAATGCCTACCAAATCAACTAGATTTTCAAAACAGAGCCCACAACGCACAGAATCAACCTCATAACAAAACAAACAAAGGACAAGGTTTCCCTCGCCCTTCTTTTGTCTTGTCACTAATGGGCACATACAGGTGGTCATTACCAACATATTAACCTTGTGTTACTATCGCGGATCCATACACTACTAACCTTGTAACATATAGTTTTATATAACTTAAACACAACATCTATGTTGTATGAACTTCAAATTTGCAGGCATTTCTACTACCGATGTAGATGCTCCAGTTGAAAAAATCACCACCACGACCACCGAACTTGTTGGAAACTCCAATGGAAAACTCTTTGTCGCTATCACCGATCTAGATCCAAATGTCCCCAACGTGATTGGCCTCATCTTCAATGGTGACATCGTAAAAGTTCGCAAGAATGAAACTTACATGGGCACTAACACCGAACAGACCAAGGCCAAAGGCTACAAACTCTATGCTTTCGATGTTCCAATGCGATATATCCATGAAGTCCCAAAGCCAGCAACCTACACCATCCAGTTCGTAGGCGGCGTTATGACCAATGAACGATTCACGGAAGAGATCAAGTCTCCTGTATACACCCTTGAAATCATCAGTGATGAACCCCGTGTTGGCGACTACGTGCCCGATTGATCGGCGTTCAAATCTCACCCTCTATTTTAATCGCCAAACCCTGTAGCCTATCACCGTTACCCAAACGACACTTCTAAATACTTACAGGTGTCAATACTGTTATGGATCTAATACTAGTCCCAGTAGTCATACTGTTGATAATTATCTTCCTGATCGTTCTATCAGATCACGGTTTCGCAGGATTCCTAATCTTCTTAACCATATGTGCACTAATAGTGATATTCGTCATCATATCGCCGTTCTTTGTCATAGTATCTAGTAATCAACTTGGTAGCCTTAATCATCAACAACTAAATCCAGGCATACACATTAAAAGTCCATTCGACAATGCCCGAGTCTTCACACCGAATATCCCCCTTGGTTATGCAAATGTAGGTGAAGGACTACAACTTGGTGGTGGGAAACTCCTTAATCATAGATTCACTGCTACAACAAGTGATAGCCACATAGCAACATGTAGTCCCAATGGATTTGATTACATAATAGATCCATCGGTTTACATTAAACACTTCAATGGTAACCAAAGCGAAGTCAACAACTACATTGACGCATGGTATCAAAAATACACCAGAGAAGTTGCCAAACACTACACAGGATTAGACTTCGCCATGTACACCAACAAACAACTAGACAACGATCTAACTGCAGTAGCCAACACCAAATTTTGGTCAGATAACCAATTCATGAAAGTATCACCAAACAATGTAATTCCCAATCCTATAATGGTGACATATGCTTGTTACGATAAAGATGTTCAAGATCAAGTCAATAACATTAAATTCCCTGGAATGGCTGAAGCATGGGCATCAGCAATCAATACAAACAGCGTGATAGATAACAGTAAACATTACAATAGTAACAACAATAATAACAACGATTACACATCAATTGTTGATTACACCTCAAATATTGATTATGATGACAAAACATCTGAAGTACGAAAATCAATGGAAGAAACGTCGAAAATAGAACCAACTCAATATTCATATAAAACTACTGCTGATTATGACAAATTCATAATAGATAATAATTATGGCACTCCTGTAGATCCTAATTTAAAAGCAGCAGTTTATAGTTATGATAAAAATGGAAATGAGATAATTACATATTATGCAGCAAATGATCCTGCATATCAAAAATTAATTGATGATGATTTCTATAAAAACGATCCACGTTGGATACCACAACCATTAAGTTTCTACCAGTAATTACATGCGCACTAGTGTTTTCAACCCCACCAACAATATATCCACACCCTTTTATTACGCTAGTTTTATATACTATTAAATGCAACTCTATATTACACCAGTGTGATTTGAATGCTTCAAATTAACCTTTTGAACACCGATCTCACTAGTTAGGAATTAGTATCATGTCACTACCAGAAGCATCAGTTGTAAGAATCGCAAAGTCCGTAACCGCCGAAAAGACCCGAATTGGTGACGAAGCAAAGAAAGTTCTCGTTGCAAAGACTGAAGACTACATCACCGATGTAACCAGAAAGGCTGAAGCCGCTGCACTTCATCGTGGAGCAGTCACCATCAGCGCCGATGATGTAAACTTTGTAACCAGTAATTAAAGCGTATAGTTTTATCATCTGCGCATTAATCACCCTGTTACGTGTTCACACTAAAAATGTAATGGGAATCAACCCATTAACATTCTAGTAATCTATTCTAGTAACTTTTATATAATATAACATTATTATATATTAGTATGCGATTTGAACATCCCGAAGTAGTAGACTTTTTTAAGAAACACAATCTAAAATTGGTAAGAACTGGTCGTGATCCACGAGATGGAGAAGATCTTGTTTCAATTACGACGCCAACTAATGAATTTGAAGACATTTCCGTATTCAATTTCAGACTAACTGATACTTGTAAAATTCGTAAAGATATAGATGAAGTTCTTTTACATTGGATAAAAGGAAAGTATATATACAATGATTATATTCCATCTTACATTTACAATCAGATGTCATCAAAATATCCATTTATTCCAAAACCAGATCCAGAACTAACTAAAAATATGGAAACATATATCATAAAATTCTTAATTTCAAATTATAATTTAACTGAAACGAAGAGCCTAGACAATTACCCAATGCAGAAATTTAGATTCGCTGAAGACATCTTTGAAATAAATCCAGAGAACGTTGTTAAAAATCTAATCGAAACCATCAACAACACACTAGTATTCAAACCAGATCCACATATATTCACTGGTGAAGCAATACCAATGATACAATCAGACAACGCAGGTAGATTTGTAATAACTCTCTACCTAGAAGCAACACTAAAACCAACATCATAACTTTTTTACCTAAACGACAACTTCATATCTATATAAAACTAAATATATAGTTATGAAACAATTCGTTGCCACACTTGATACCATAGCCAACAGTAATAAAAAGGCCACCAAGCAATCAACCCTACTAGAATACCTACGCACACTTAACGCCGAAGATCGAATCGTCGTTTGTCGTATACTTCTCAACGAAAAAATAACCGGTGTTGGCACTCAACTTTTCAAGAAATTCCGCAATAACCAAGCCACACTGGACTTCACACCCATAACCCTACAGGAATTATGGAATAGTATAACGGCGTTGAATAAATCACCGATCCACAATACCGAGGTAATCAGTAGGTTGATGAGTCGATGCACACCATTAATGAAAACATACCTAGTCAAAATCATGCTTAATAACCTATCAATTGGTATGAGCGACAACCTTGTCCTAGATGTAATAGGTCAACTCACCAACAACCCAGAAATCCGCACACATTACTTCACCTGTAATGACATCGAACTAATCCTACGCAACAATTACCATGGCATCAAACCATTCCAGACCATCAGACCAATGCTTGCCAAGGCCAAATTACAAATAGAGGGTGATACGATGTCCGAATTGAAAATGGATGGTTTTAGAGCGTTATTTCATCTAAACAATGGCGAATGGCGATTATATAGTAGACGCTGTGAAGACATCAGCGATAAAATACCTTACATCGGTGAACAACTCCATGAATTGTGTAAACATGCCAATGCAACGATAACAAGTATCATCCTAGACATGGAACTTATTACCGATTCAATGCGTGGTCAGGACGCAATGAATCTTTCAAATAATCTTCATCCAGTTATATTCGATATTCTATATATAAATGAGGTATCGGTAATTGATTGTCCATATTATATGCGTCGTGAAGAATTAGAAGTATTATTCCCAGAAGAAATGTTGTCCAAGAAGTTCACAGATCCAGAAGTGGCCTTTGAATATGCAATGACCAATGGCTACGAAGGCATAATCACCAAAGGTTTGAACGATCCATATTATCCACACGAGCGTAAATGGCTCAAAGTAAAACGCAATGTCGATACAATCGATCTCGCCATTACTGGCTACACCTTTGGCACTGGCAAACGCGAGGGAAAGATAGGCGCACTCATCTGTAGCATTTGGTTTGAAGGCAACCTCACTGAATTTTGTAAATGTGGGAGCGGCCTTAACGACTACGATCTAGAAATGTTCACCAAATTATTATCCAATGACATCATTGAAACATCATCTGAATGTGTAATAGTAAATCCAAAGCATTGCGTAGAAATCGAATTTTTCGAAGTTAGCGACAGCCCAAGTTACAAAACGGGTAAATCTGCGAGATTTCCTATTTATAAGCAATTACGCAGTGATAAAAATATTAGTGATGTTACTAGATTTGAAGATCTAGATATTTAAATCTTCAAATTCTTACTACAACTTTCCTTGTTTTCGATATAATCAATTGCGCTAGTAGAAAGTCTGAAAACTTTATATGAAAGTTGTTTATGCTTATTCAAACTTTTAATAACACCAATTTCAATAAGTCTATGATGAACTTTCAAATTGTATTCACTGTTAACTTCATTAATTTTATGATACTTGTATTCTTTTGCCCAACTAAATCATACAAGTCCTTTATTTCGGACCAATAATATTGAGCAACACCTGTATCAATGGTGACTTTACAATGTCTAACATAACTACATCGTTTCAATATACATTCTTTACAAACGTGGCGAATTCCACCATCACTTCTCACATAAAATTCACTATCATCTAAAAGTTGACCACATTTAAAACATTCACGCATACATAATTATATGTCGTGCAGATTTATAAAAGTTGCAGGTGGGGATCCAACTTTTCGACGGGTAGGATCTCCCCGCAGTAGGTAATAACTAAAATCCCATTATAAGTCAGTCGAACGCCAATTCAAAATGACATATTATTGTATAATATTACTAATATATAAATTTATTGATATAGTAACTGTTATATATTATTAAATACATTTTATAGTTATGGATAAAGAAAAATTCCAAAAGAGTATTTCCGAACGCATGGAGTTTGCAAAAGTTATAGATTTAGTATTTGATTCTGAAAACAATGGCGTTAAATACACCGCGCTAGTAGATAAAAATCTATCAGAAGATGAAGTAATTAGTTCTGCATCTAAAATTATCGCACACAACCTTGATAATGTAATTATACGAAATCTCGCTGCAATTGCAGGTGAACGCGATGTTACAACTTCATGGAAAGATAACAACAGTGACATTTATCGGGAGTCAAAAACTCAACTACCTCAACAACGCTAATAGCGCACTTGTAATAGATGGAAAAGCCCTAACAGTTAAATTGTCACCATTTAAATTCATTGAAAATGTAGAAGGTAGTGATGATAAAAACGGAGTGAGTGTAAATGTTGATGTTGTTATAACCTCTAATCACTCTGTATATAAATTAAATGGGATAAGTAATTAAACATTATCTTCTGGTAGATCAAAAGCCAGTCCACAATTTGGATTTTGACAAATCCCATACTTACCCTTTTTAAACAGTTCATCCACGTAACAAACTTCTACATCATCACTGTAACATTCTGGGCACAGCCCCTCTCTATTAAACACCAGATCACTTGTATCTAACTCGATTTGTGGCACAACTTTACTCTGCATCCACATTTGCAATATCATATAACCAACAGTTAATATAACTCCAATCGCAATCAAACACTCTAATATCATAACTACATATGAACTTTTACCATACTAATAATGTATGATACTTAATGTTAATACAAAACAATAAATATTAATGAAACATATTATATATCATGGAATATCTACTAGATAGTAACGACATTATTAAACGCATATTAAAATCATTGAATTTTATAGACGCATGTGAAGTTTATACAAATTGTGAAGATAATTTTGAAAAAGATCTAAAATTTTGTTATAAGATTAATAAGGATGCATTAATTGACAATGCTTCATGGCTAACTGAATCAGATTTTTATGAAAACCTTGTTAAATTAATAGCAAATTCCTTTGCAAATGAAATTGATAATTCAATATTATTTAGTCTGGGAAAATTTACATCATCTACATCCGAAGCACAATTAAAATGGAATGATGAAGATTGTAAAATAGCAGAAGATGTAAAGAAAGGGATCGATATATCTTATAATTTCAATAGATGGTATGTATATTATCCAACAAAACTATATGCATATATAAGATCGCCACGACTGATAAATAAAACTTCAGTGAGACTTATCAAGAGTGATGAACCAGGAATAACTTGGGTTGGTTGTATACCATTGAATCGTGCAGAATGTAGTTTTATCATAAGAGACAAACCACTAAAATTATATATTTCAAATTGTAATTTAGAAGATGATATAGAAACAATTTCAATACACATACGCATAGAACCATCATTTAAACACATAAAATTTGAAAATGGAGAATTTACCACTTACAATGATCCATTTATCCATAAAATAACTGGTGTATGCTAACACCAAATATAACTCTTTTATTTAACTATTACCCAAAATATTATATAGATTAAACACCAACATCCTCGCATGGTTTTTATTCAAACCTTCGAATATACTGATACTTTTCAAAAGAAATCCACCAACTTCGTATCACTGGAAGGTGTCTTAACTTACAAATGCTACGAAACCGAAGAATCCACTTACACGTTTGTCATTACCCAAGGTGAAATGGAAATTTACTTGTTCACTGCCCCAACTAAAGCACAGGGCATCATCTCCTTCCGTAATATGCTCACTTACCACAAAAATAACGATCCATTCGATGTTGTTGATGTTACCACCTTTATGATTCCAGATACCCAGAAAGATGACATGGATCTAGAGGAGGTTCAAGATCTGATGTTCAATGTTCTAGAGCATTTCGGATACGGTAACCTTGTTGAAGTCTACAAAGATCGCGTGGAAGAGATGATCGATGAACAGTATGGTGATACAATCGATGATGGAACACCCGTTATATTACAGGTGAATGTAAGTAAAGGTGATGATGTAAAACCTTTACCTATCGTAATGACCCAGTCACTTGATTTAAATAAAGTAAACAATGCAAAATTGATGCACTATCATTAATGGTGGACTTTCCATCGTTATCAACACCAACAAAACTAAAAAGGTAAACCCTAATATGGATAAAGAACTGTGCCCGATTTGTAGAAGTGGTCCCATCGGTTTTAAATTTACCAGGGATTTTCACACCAAACCCAACGTAACACTTGAAGATTTAGCCCGGCATTTCGACATGGACAAGGAAGATGTCATAGAACACATCAATCACCACGAAATGCAGATAATGACCAAGAATGTCAATGGTATCGACAAAACAGTCATATCATCGCCTGATTTCTATCTCAATGAATTTGGCTTCATGTATGGCACTCTCAAAGATCTCCTACAGGAAGTCATCGATCAACGTGATGCAGATGGCAACGTAGATAGCATACTCATCGATCAAATCACCAAATTAACCAAGGAAATGAACAATTCACTTACAAAACTCGGTGAATTCCAAGGCAGACTCAAGAACGCTGGTGATTCCGAAACGAAAATCCTGCAAGTCGAAGGAAACCTCAATATCATCACTGATATTTTGAGTGGTGGATGTCTATGCGATAAATGTCAACCACGTGTCATGAAGAAATTGGATAGCGTGATGCACCTACTCAAATAATTCTCAATGTTTATATAAAGTAAACATTCTTTTTTCCTAAATGAAATTTGACTCTGTTGCTGAAAGTATTGAATTTTCAAAGGAAGTCAATAAATGCAGAAACGATCCTGTTTATTTTATAAAAGAAGTTTTAGGATTTAAAACTCTATACCCGGCACAAGAAAAAATTGTTAGAGATTTCTATCGACACAAGTATAGTGATCAAAATCAAGAATACAAGAAGTTAGTGCTTCGAATTGGTCAGCGCGCTGGGAAGACCTTACTTGCTTCATCCATGGCATGTTTCGAGTTTTTTGAGTTAATATCACTTGAAAACCCAGCAGAACATTACGGATTAGTAAGTATACAGCCAATCGTAGTGAGTTGTGTGGCTGCTGGAGCAGATCAGGCTAGAGATGGTATATATAGATTAGCATCTGGGTTCTTAAAAGAATCTGAATTTATCAATAAGTATTGGACTTTAAAATATAAAGAAGATCGAATAGAATGTGAAGAAAAAAACGTCTTTATGCAGGTCCGTGCTGCCAACGCAGCCACCGCGGCCGGTTATACGGCAAAAGCGGCATTTTTTGACGAGATTGACCTTTTTCAAAAGACAGATTCCAAGATGGGAAGTGACATGATATATTCAAAATTTGTCAATTCCACAAAAACTCTTGGTCGAAACGGCAAAGTAGTAGCAATTTCATCGGTTCAATATACAGATGGTCTAATTAATAAATTATACTATGATGGACTTGAAGAAATGACTCCAGAAAAAGGAGAATTAACCCTTGCTGTTTCATTTAAGACATGGGAAGTCAACCCTTCACCAGAAGTATCAGAAGAAGTTCTTCGTGAAGAATACAAATATAAGATGGATATCTTCTACCGTGACTTTGCTAATCAGCCAGAAGTAAGTGGTGGACTGATGTTTCCAGGAGGAGTTAGACTCACTCCAATGATCAATGTATTTGAACGAGATGAATTACCAGATGATTATAACCACATCCACCACGTAATGGCAATAGATCCTGCATATCGTAATGATAGTTTTGGTATTGCGGTTGGTTATAGAGTAGGAGAACACATAATAATTGATGGAGTTAAGCGATTTGAAAAAATAGCATCAAACGAAGCGTTTATTAAACCATCTGATATAAGAAATTACATTTTAGAATGGATCAATAAACTACATGTTCAAGCATTTATATTTGATACTGATATGTATTTAGAAACACTTGAAGAAGTAAAAAATCACGGTATAGAACTTGTTAAACATGTAGCAGGTATCGATGCATATTCCCAATGGCTTGAACTTAACGATGGAATAGGCCCATATCAACTCGATGTTGTTCACGACGAATTGCTACTTCGAGAAGCAAGACAATTAGTCAAGAAACAGACCGCGACTGGAAAAATAAAGCCGGATCATCCTTGGAATGGAAGCAAGGACGTTAGCGACTGTGTAGCAAATTGTATCTGGTATTTGACAAGTCATGAAACCGGAGCAACTTACAAACCAGTCATCATGATGCGAAGGTTCTGATCACCACAAATATATAAATCACCACCTATTTTTAACTCACTCAAAATTCCAACACGTGTTTTATATATTGTAAATCTCACACCCAATCCTTACATATGTCAAACATAACCCAAGGCATTGCTGAACTCATCTGTATGGCCAACGGCGAACGATATGAAAACCTCACAACCCAAGATCGCCAACGCATCGAAACATACGCCGAATCCATACTCACCTACGTCAAATCTCACCGTTCATAATCACCGCCATGTAATTTTATCAAATGTAAATTATAAAAGGTACCCGTATAATGTCAAAAAAGTCCAATTACAATCCTCGTTCCATAACGTCGCGAAAACACCATTTTAGCGCACCTTATGGCAGCAAAAGTTCCAAACAATCCAGTGCTGACTTCATCAACCCCGCAATAGCAGGTAGTCTAGCCGCCCAATACAGCCAAAGCAACTTCGTGAATTTCGTTGAAAGCATCAGCGATATGACGCGATACAACCGTGATGAACTTCTAGAACACCTCTACGTAATGGAACCCGAAATCGCCACTAGCATCGATGCCAGCAGCCTGATGGTTCGCAAAGCCTTCAAGTGCTTCAGCCTCGTCAATGACAGCGAAATGGACAACATGCCAAATAGCCTGTATGTTGATGATGACACCACAATAACATTCAACAAGGCCAAGAAAGCCCTCGCATCTGAAATGGTCGATGTTGCTAACAAATTGGGTACTGAACTTTACATCAGCGATATGCTCGAAGCGTGGGCCAGCATCCTCCAAATCCACGGCAACTTATTCCTATGGATACGATCAAACCTCTCCATAACAGTCCTACCCAATGATCGCGTCACAATCATCGATCACCCGGATCGCATACACAACCCCGCGATGAACCAAATTGGTTATGACAACCTAATCACCGAAGCCAACTACCTCGTGCTCGATGAGCAACTTCCAAGCCAAAAAATCCTCTCTAAAGATGAATTCGTCATCATTCGATTACGAGACACACCCATATACGTGGAAGATTGCAAGGGTCGCAACACCTATGGAATCTACGCAGTTTCGCCACTTCGTCGCGCCGTAATCCCCGTATGGTATCGTCGTGTATTAATGGCCAACGATGCAATGTGGCGATATAAAGCAATGCCCAAACTAGACTGCAGCATCCAAGGAGAATCCTTCTCAACCGGTCAATATGTAGGCACACCCGAAGTTCGTATGCAAAAAGCGGTGTCAGACGCAACCAACACTGTGGAAATGCAGAAATCAGCCCTCGAAAACACCGCACCCGATGCCGCGTTCGTCCACCTTGACACCACAACCCTGCAATATGTCGAACCCAAAAATGCCAACTTCGTCCAGGCCAACGAACTCCTCGATCAAACTACCGAGAGCATCTTCAGCGCCATAAACATGCCCGTTTCAATCATTAAGGGCCAATCCACCTCAAATTACGCGGGTGAACTCGCCATCTATAGTTACGCTTCACTCAAGATCGAACAAATGACCACCAAACTATCACGTGTCATACTCAAAGTCATCAAAGAACGTCTATCCCTAATAAACTCGCAATATCCAGTCGAATGGCTCGAATGCACAATTAGTTACGACATGTCCAGCAACACTATCGACAATCACAAAAACGCCATCATGAAGAAAGAACTCGGTGAATGCACTAGCGCAGAAATACGTGCAGAAATTGGCCTCAAACCACTTACCGAAGAACAGCGAAAAGACATTGTCAAACCAACTCCACTCCAATCTAAATCAATGGATCAGGCAATGGCCCGCGAAAGCCTTGGTAGTGACAAAGGTGAAACTGATGGTATATCAACCAACTCTACTACTAAATCACCAAAATATCCAACAACTCGTCATAGCGCCAACACCCAACCAACCGATGTTGGTGATGCAGCAGCCCGCGAACCATTAAAAAGAATAAATCAAGGATAAAATTTAAAATGATGCAATATCTCCAGGTGTCACATCTGGAAGATCATCTCTAAACTTTTTAGATTTAACTCTATCCTTCATTCTTTGTTTATTAAATTCTTTTTCTACCTTGTCAAGTGCTTCCATTTGTGCAATTATTTCAATTGGTTTGTCAATCAACTTACAGAACCCAGTGCACCAATGACACGCAACATCACCCCAACATGGATGATGACAATCTTTACTAGATTCAGATAAACGGCATTCAGGCTCCCATGCCTCACACTTATCCTTTACGCATTCAAATATATCACTACCTTTCGATATAATTGGACAAATCATAACAATACATATGATGTAATATTATAAAACAATACCTACCAAAAGACCCGAACTTACAATTCAAGCGATTTAAAAACAGCAGAACCATCATAACAAAACAACAAGAAAAGAAGATTCCCCTTTTCCGTTCGTCTTGCTACTTGGGTCAACATACAGGTGGTCCTTCACACTATATAAAGTTATTGTATATACTATTAATTCTATGCGCCGATCCATTAGATTTATAAAAGGTAAATCTTGAATATCCTTCGCATAATGTCCCAAATAAAGGATATTGACACATATACCATTGAAAGTCCAATTCTAGAAGTTGGAACTTTCACCGATTCTAAAGGTGAGAAAGTCACTTTAGACGAAGATGTGTTGTCAGAAATATATCACAACATCAAGGATACTACACCAGGAAAAGCGATACATGATGGTAAACCTATTGCTGAAGTTAAAAAATATATATTGAGTAGTGATGGCAAAAAGATCATACAGAAGTCACTCATAACCGATCCTAAAACTTTCAAGGAACAGCAGAAAAATGGATTCAAATACATTTCTCCGGAAATTCAACTTGATAGCGTGAATGGTCGTGTTGTTGGTGCTACATATGATGGATGGGCTTTAAGCAATAACCCAGGTATGATCAAAACACCCTACACAACCAGCATTCACCATTTCGATGCCCCCGAAGGAACTACACCACCAACCCCCACTGATTCTTGGGCAGATTCCTTCAGTGAAATTACCAAGAAAATCGACAATCTCAATGAATCAATTAACAAAATTAACCAAACTAACATCGATAAAACTAAACAGGAAACTCCAATTATGACACCAGTTACAACCCCAGAACCAATTACTCCAACTGTACAGCCTACGATTAGTATGACTCCAGAAGAACTTCAGAACCTCATTAAAGGTGCTGTAGCAGAAGCCGTTAAGGGTGTTACCCCGGAAGTCACCCCTGAAGTCACCACGGAAGTTAAAGCACCAATTACTGAATCTCCCACTAGTAGTGTTCCACCTGAACTTGCTGAAAAGTTAGCAAAACTTGAAGCCGAGCATTCTAAACTTCTAAAACGTCAGCGCGATGAAAGATTTGCTGAACTCACTAAACTTGGTATTGCAGAACCCAAGAAACTGGTTGATGACTCCATGTCCATGGAAACTCAACTCATGATGCTTGACAAATATAAAGAGGCTTTCGCGATTAAGACTCCTATGTCAGCACCAATCACCGATGTATCAAGTGTAGGTGGATCTACCGCAGATAAAAATTATGTTGATATTTCTAGTGCTCTTGCGGCAGTAGGAATCAATAGTCCCAATAACGAAGTTCATCGCAGGATGATGGAAGATCTCACCAAGGAACAATTTGGAATTTTCGCTCCATTATTCGATGAATCTGGAAAATACATTGGAAACTAGAATTTACACTTCTATTATTTTTATATAATCATATACTCTGTAATCACCACTAACTTAAATAAAGGTAAATATATAAAACTTAAAACCAAGGTGAAATTAGATGATCATCAATGATTTTTCCGATATAGGCCAGATCACCAACACTTCTGTGAATGGTGGCAGGCTACAGGATAAAAATACAAATATGAGTTACAGGACTCCATATCAGTTTAAATTTGAAGGGACTCTTGTAAATCTTGCAATTTCCAGCACCTATGATGCTGCAGCAGTTCCAACCAAGCGCGTTGCAATTCCAGCAACCAGCGGATCACAAGCCAAGGGTTACGCATTTGTCAATACTTACAAACAGCATCCACTTCCAGGTGCAACCGATGAACTCTTCCCACTAACTGCAAATTGTGGTGAAACAGATGGACAGGGCATTGCATATGCTGGATCTATTGCAAATTGGACTTCTTTAAGTTTTGCACCACTCAATGCATCTGAACTTATCGGTGTTCCTGTTAAAGCAGGTGTTGTATTTAACGCTGGTGACGAAATCGCCGCATTCGATGGTGGATTTGCAACCAAAGCAATCTCTGGTTACTACATCATTGGATATGCAGAATACCCAGTTGACAATTCTGCTGGTGCAAACGGTGCAAAGTTCGTTGCAATGAAGCCAGAATTTGTTCAAGTTAAGAAAGCATGAGGTGAAATAAAATGGTAGACACTTATTCATTAGGTATTCAGAACAGTGAAATTCAAAATGCACTGAAGGCTGGATCGACCGCCATATCTCGTTTAGTTGATATCAATACATTTCGTAAGATGGAATTTATCGACGCAGTTAATATGCGAACTACTGAAAATATTGATGTTCACATGTTCTGTCAGGATGATGAACTTGCTCCACTATTCGAGATTGGGGAAGGTACCACCGGTGCTTACAGCCGTCCAACTCAATATGAGAAAGTTATTCACCTTACCAAGTATCGTTGTGGTGTAGAAATTACCGATGAGTCCAAGATTCGACTAGATCGTGCAGTACAACTCACCAATTCCATTAAGAGCGCATCCAAGACTTTTGCATGGAATCGAGATCTAGAAATCCTACGAACATTCCTCACCAGTTACGGTGTATCTGCAACTGCAGGAGCAAAGTGGAACACTTCAGCAGCAGATCCAGCAGGTGACCTTGGCAATCTCATTGATGCAGCATTTACTAAGGATATTGCAAAGATCTCTGAAGACGATATCAACAACATGGTTGTGTATTACCCAGCAAAACTATATTCCCAGATTCGTCAGCCAGCAAAACTCTTCGAAGCGTCACAGGCAAATGTCCTTGTAACCAGATCACAGGTCAACACTACTGATTTCCAGTGGGCAGGAGATAACTTTGGTATCACATGGGTAGGTTCACAGAAACTCAATTATGTTGGAAAGACTGTCTGTGTCATTAAATCCGATGAAACTGCAGATCATTACACCTACAGTGGTTCTGAAGTTCCTGAAGTAGAACAGGGTCGTGATGCACGAGAAGGAACTGATTACTGGATTAACACTCGTTACTTCGGTACCATGGTTTATCCAAACTCCAAGAATCAGAAGAACAACAACGATCGTATCATGGTTCTCAACACTGTTTGTGATCCACTTACCATGGGCAACCAGTAAACAATATAATATTCACTTATATTATATTATATTTTATAAACTAATTTAGCACATTTTAGTATAAATTAGTAACAAATTCATATGACACGAAACTCTCCATCATTTGTTTTTTATAAAGACAACTTACACATGTTGTTATGATTGATGTATCCACTTTGATACCTAAACTTTACCATAGTCTCAATGAAATAGGTATCGATCGATATGACACAAAACTTGCATACAATGATCTCAATGAAGCCTATGAAATCATTAAAATGATAGGCGATACCCTCGATGTTGACGTAGACATTGCATATAAACCTACCTCATTATCACGATGTATCTTAACTTATGCAAAGTATCTTGGATATCGTAACTACACTAGATTGGCCGAACAACAAATGGATGGTGGACCATCAACCAATCAAATTCAAGTTGTATATGATACTGCTGAATGTCAACGATGTCTAACCTATTTATTTGGTGTTCAATTTGATGAAACTTTATTACCAAAAGTGCTCACTGAAGAACATAAACCCATATTACTTGCTATCGGCCCAAGCATTGTTGATAGCCCAAGACCCAGATACACTGGCACAAATAGACTTAACAATCAAATATAAAATAATTCCACATACTATTTTTAAATTGTAAACGCCGATCTAATTTGTATGGCATTTTTAAATCCAGCAGCGATTAAATTAACACCAATAAATTCAAATACGCGCATATTTAATTTAGTAGTTAATCCCAGTATATTTCATAGCAAACCAAGCACTAACAAAGGCATCAATTCCTTACAAATTAGTAAGGGCACCTACTTCTATATGTCAAAAAATTACCGTATTGATAATGCGCGTCAAGCCCAAATCAATGTAGCAAATAAAATGGCCCGTGACATCCAAGCCTTAATACTAGTAGAAGTTAAATATCTTCAAAAATTTTGGTATAACACCGTCAATAAGTATTTTAATCGTCGGGTAGCAGCATACAGTGCATGGATAAATGGAAGTTGGGTTGGTTACAATCGTTTAAAACATAGAAAACCACATCCATCGAATAAACCTTCATCAAAATATAATACAACCCGACAACATACTGGTCAACTTCGCAGATCCCTTAAACAAGGATCTGTAACTCCATTCGGTGCAATGTTATATGTGGCACGAGTATATGCTAAAACTAATAATAGAGATTATGTTGAAATATTAATACGTGGAGCCAAAGCAGGACCACGTGCATATGTTCCTAAACTTGATTTCAGAGTCAAACACGGTAAATGGAAAGGAATACCAAAAACTAGATGGGCGGCATGGCAACGAGTTTTTGTTCTAGAAATCAGAAAAGCCGAACAACGCTTAAACAAAAAGATAGATGCATATATTCTCAATATGGGCATACTCAACAAATCGGAACTTGCAGCAGTGCGCGCGGGAAGAACTGGTAGTCCAAAATATACCAAGGAAATTGAACAAACCGAGGCAAATTGGTTAAAAGAATTCAACGGAAAAGGATACAAAGCCCGCGAAGAAGTTATAAAAGCATACGCTGAAGAATCATTATGGCATGGTGAAAAAGGTCCAAAAGCGAGATTTATTCGTAGCGTACGATAATTTAACGCGAAAATAACTAGTTGTCATATGACTTTGTAAACGTGAAGTAAAAAACCAATGATGTGGGAGTAACACCACTGGGAAAAACCTCCACGTTTACAAAACAACAAGGTGACAGCCGTGTTGTGTGACTATTCATGACTCATTAGATGCTAGGAAACACCTTTGTCAACGATACTTACCCGCCCTTTCTCGGGTTGAAAGCGTTAATGGAGTGTCAACCATGAAATATCGTCAAGGTATTCGCTGTAAGATCTCCACGAATCTTACACTACCATATTAGCGTTGTAGATATATAAAACTAACGATCATACAAGTTGAAACATCGCACTTAAAAGTAACGCCAACACTTCTTACACACCATCACCATATCATTGGGATCCTTATCTTTAACTTCACTGATATTGCATCGTTTCATCACCCTTTCACACCCACAATAAGGACATCGCACCTTCATGAATTAATATTATGTTTCACTATATATAAAGTAAACGTCACCCAACTAATATGGTTAGGAGAGTTGTTAGACGCGACGATTGCAAAGTCATAGTTGAGAATACTTTAAGGGAACTTGGCTATGATGTAAATGCTGATATTACCAATGTTTTGAATGCCAAGGAATGCGTGGTGTATTATAGTGGCATACCACTGGATCTTGAATCCCAGATGAGTTATGATGTGAACGTTGAAATTACTATACATTTGAATCTGGATAATCAAAATGAATTACCATATGTCGTAGGTGAAATCCTTGCCAATGTAACTGAAGCAGTAGAAATAAGTGAAGTTCCTTGGTGTACTGGATTTAGATTTACCAGCGTGCAGCCAGAGATGCCAGGAAGTTTAACTACATTGGATATGATTGCTGTCTATGAAATTGAATTGGATTGGACTACAGATATTGGTATTGAACCATTCGCATAACATACTATATATTTAAACTTTTTTCACACCAACACAATAGATCACTCATTATTTATATGGTAAAATTTAAAAATAGCCCTTGCTATTTCCTAACGCGCGGAGGAATAAATACACATGGTACAAAGACAGTTAGCGGTCACAACTGACCCAAAAGCGTACGACGAAACTGAAGTCAATAATTATAATATTGCCAAGGGGTATGATCTAGCAAACGATTACATTAAATACCAGTCTGATGGTGGTGCAACCCCAACTCCGGCATTTAAAACACTTCGTATGCTTTCTCATGATGAATCAACCAAGCGTGATGTTATTCTTGAAGAAGCTACTGATCAGGCAGCACCCGCATCTATATATGGTGGTGTTGATAACCTAACCGGTAATTTCAATGGAGCATTTAGAGGTTGGGACTTCCACGAATCCGGGCTGCTCATGGGAATCATGGGTTATCAGACTCCGGTAGCATACGCAAGACCTGGTGGAACTGGTGGAACTTCAAATGGATATGCATATGAATTATCTGTAGTTCCAGCAACCCTTGCACTTAAAATCGTAGATAATAATGCTAAATCTACTGCAGGTGTAGGTTCCACTCGCGTTTATCGAGGAGTAGGTATATCATCTGCCGAAATTTCACTTCAGGCAAAAGCGTTTGCCCAGATCAACTGCGCATGGGTAGCCCGAAGAGTTGAAGTTTTCCCAACTGGATATAACTCTACCAACGAACCCGCTGGAGATCCAGCAATGTTCTACAACGCGGTTCTTAAATGGACTCCAGAAGGTGGAAGTGTAGCAGCATTCAAATGTCAACAGTTCAGCATCAATCTTTCCCGGCCAATCGATACCGACGATTATCTCATCGGATCTGAATTCCTTGCAAATCTCATCTACAACGGTATCACCGACCTTGGTGGTAGCATTACTCTATCTGCAGCCGACTACGATAAGATTTCCAACACTATGACCGGTTCAGTATCATCCAGCGTATACACTCTCGATCAGGGACGGCTTGAATACTTTGGTGCAGTTTCAGGATCTTCAACTACAGTCCTTGGTAATCAGATTCCAAGTGGACAACTTGAAATTCTCCTGCACAGTGCCAACGGTGACAAAGTTGTTACATATATTCTTGCAAACAAGTGTAAACTTACCGAAGCAAATGCAAGCGCACAGGGACTTCAGAAATTCAACAAGACTATCACTTGGAAAGCACAGATCAATAACACCGATAAATTCAAAATCGCCGTATTCGATCCAGCAAACAACGCCGCATGAGTATATGGTATGTAAAGGATATAGAATCCTATACTTCACCAACTCATAACTTTTTTAATCATTATATTACCATTAACTTGTATTATATAAAGTAAATCATACAAATTCCTTTAATATGGCAGTCAGAGGAATTTCAATATCAGCAGATGGTAGTTCATATATACATTTACCAATTACTGATACACAACACCAAATTCAACGTAATTTGATCTCTGAAAAATCGCTAAATATTGCCGGTGAACCAAAGATAGTGGGCGGGCCTTTTGCATGTTCGGGATCATTTTCTGCTGCATATCGTCCAGCAATTTTTACAGATCTTATAGAACATGGTCTGTTAGGCAAAACTGGAGGAGGAGTATCAAATGATTTCACCCTGTACAAGAAATTAGCCACCACCGATGAATATGGCCAAGGACTTATATTTGGAAGCATAGGATTGAATTCTTGTGAAATATCAATGAAGGCTGGAGAATTTGCAAAATGTAATTTCAATTGGGTAGGAACTGACGTTGTTGCAACAACCTCTGTAACTGTCACCGCAAGTCCATCATATGATGATCCAATTCCAGTATTTTATAATGCAGTGATTGGTGGCTATAAAGTAACAGGAGTAACATTAAAGATTTCACGACCTTTATCAGCAGATGATTATGTAATTGGTAGTGAATATACACAAAGTATCATACAAAGTGATCAACTTACCATTGAAGGTTCATTTGAACTTGCAGCAAAAGATGCAAGTAACTTACTTGGTAGAGTAGCATATACTGGAGATACCACAGGAACTTATCCACCGGCAGTATTAGCATCCAATAAAAATACTGCATCATTAGGTTCACTTGTAATTGTATTTAATGATCCAGATGGAATTTCACCAGCAATACAAACAATAACTTTAGACGATTTGTGGTTATCTGATGGATCTGGGAGCGCAAGTGGTCGTCAACGATATCAAAGAACAGTAAATTTCAAATGCACCTCATCAAGCACCACAGGAATTACATTTTCATAACTTTCCCATTTATAAATAGACAAATCACCATTCACTCACTTTATAAGTAGTAAACTTTTGACAAGGTGATGATGACCGCAGCGAAGAAAGAAATAGCAAACGAAAGTAGTATGGTGAAGGTTACTGATCTAGAAGTTCCAAAGGGTGAAATTTGGGTTCGTAATAAAGATAGTGAAATCTTCAAAATGAAAGTTCCAATGGGCTCACTAGGTTGGAAACATTTCAGAATTCTCATGGAAGTTGAAAATGTGCGAAGTGAATGTCCACGAGAAGGAATTTTCATCCCTGAAACTGAACCCATCATCGAAAAAGGTAAGCCAGTTCTCGATGCTAACGGTGAACCAAAACTCAAGAACAAACTTGACGCAAATGGAAAACCCATCATGGTGCCACTACTCGATGAAAATGGCATTCAACTTGAACGTGTTCTAGAAACTCCAAGACTCAAAGAAGTCGTCCTTCTATCAATGGATAAATGGGTTGAACAGATCCTTCCAAACATTCTTATTGAACCAAGTTCTTTCGATGAAATTCCATGGGGTGATATCTACTCGTTGTTTAGTGCAGTTTCGTCAAACTCATCGATAGACAACAGTGACTTTCGAAATACTAACGAATGATGAATTATACCAAGGCATAATAGACGATCCAGATGAATATATTTACCGAGAAGAACAAACCAAAAAACTTCTCGGTATATTGTGTTGGCATAAAGGATGCTTCGCCCACGAAATCTTTGAAGATCCTGAATGGACCAATCACATCCTATTCAACTTGTCAGTTGCAAAAGCATTCTATCATCAATACATAAATGATATAAAAGGCAGAGGCCCAGCCTAGCCCCACAACCTTTTATATAATTCACCTTGTTATATACAACAGCAAATTATATATAACATTAGAAACAACCTGTATGTGCACAACCTAACTAATAACACAGGAAACAAGATCCGATCCAGATCCATTCCTTTGTTGTTTGTTATGGCATTGAGGTGTTTACCTTGATGATTTATATCTGTGCATTTGCTCTCAACATCAACACGACTATCAGCGCGAAACCCGATGATTTTGGCCGGTGGTCGAAGTTGCATGACGGTTGAATGCCAGTCGTAATTAGAGTTTACATTTCTATTTTAAAGATATACACGAAATATATCATATTATATATGGTAAAACCACACTAATCTAGTATGGACGTTATTTCAATTGGAAAAGACTATACTTCTGAAATGGGTGGCAGATACGCTGCAACTCTCGCAGATGTTGGTATTGTTCAGCCAAATTCCCTACTAGTTATCAATAGCGAGGATCGACAGTTTGTTGCAAATGTAATCGGTGTGGCAAACATCGCGGGATCTACCATTGCTTACATCGGCAACAATGTTGGAGTCATCGAACAACTTACCATGGGCATTGGGCGACTTGTAACTGCAAATGCTCCTGGAAGAGATGTCATCACCGCCGCTGAAAATTACAACTATGGTCCAGTAACCGTGACACAGACTAACACACGACAGTCTAAAACAGCAGTACCAGAAACTCCAACAACTGAATAATCACCACCAAACTCTATTTTTAAAACGCTACCATTACTGTCTAATTGACAATCCAAGGCTAAAACAGGCGCACATACCTAGCCATAACAAAACAACAAAGAAAACCAGAACGAGTCTAGGCTTTCTGTATTGCTTCGTTACTGATGTGCACATACAGGTGGATCTTGACACTATATAAAACTAGTGATCACATTACTAACATACAACTTCTGTTATAAATAGTAAACGCCGACATCCTAGTAATGTCCGCAAAAAAAGGCATACAATATTTGATGGATATGTTTGAATCAGGTGAATTCAGCATACCTGAACTTTCGAATATTGTTATCAATAATCAAAATCCAAATAAGCCAAATGTAAGTGGGATTGAAGAAGCCACGCGAATGGTAAGTAAGATTGTTGAAGGTGTAAAGCCAATTGCAAGTAATAACATCACGCAGAATATATCAGCACAAATTTCATCAGCCGCCCAGTATGGTCATGGATATGATGCAAGAAGTTTAGCAAAACAAGCCGAAGATAAAAGGATTGCTGATCTAAAGTATAAAGCAGAACGAGCCAAAAAAGTCTATAAGAATCAGCATATGGTTCCCAAGGGAGTAACTCATGATAATAGGTTAGATACCGATCCTCTATATGTGAATCTGGCTAAAAAGTTCAAGGCAATAGGAGATCCAGTTCCACCACAAGGTATCAGGAATAATGCCCGATATATGAGTTACACTGGACAAATTGATCCACGTAGACATATACAGTTGGCTAATGGTGGATTATTGAATCGTGTGAATATCAAGACAAATTCATATGGTAATAGTTATAATCTTGGAAAAGTGTTGTCTCGTGGAGGAATTGAATATCTAATTGATAATTATAGAGGAAACAAAACATTACAGATTACCAAGGGTAAAGATGCTGAACGAGTCAATGAAGTTGCTGAACTATTTAATAAAATTATTGTAAATAATCTGGCAAATCAATATGATCCAAATATTCACAGTAAACCTGCTGTATTGGGATTTGGTGAACACTTTGACAAATTTATGGGAAATATGCCAGAACATTGGCAACGAGCATTAAGTGTTATCACAAAGAACAAACCAATACTTTTTACTCATGACGATTATTTAAATAGACCCCCAACTGTTCGTGGGTATTGGGATCCAATGGGAAGTTCTATATTTACAAGACTAACTAAAGATCCAGAACAAATTCAACGAACGTTGATGCACGAAATGGCACACGCATTTTATGCAAAGTCATCAATGGGTTCACAGCGACAGATTCAGCGTGCATTGAGAAGCCAGGGACTTAAACTTGACAATAATGACTATTGGAAAAAACCAACTGAAGTTTTAGCACGAGCCATTGGATATCGCGGTGCATATGCACGCGGCGGAATTGCTAATTTCATGAATGGGGGGTTGGATTCTGATGAAAGACGAATTCGTGCAGATCAAGTTATATTTGAAAAATTCCTTGAACAAAAATATATAGATACTGAAAAACAGATAAGAATATTACGTGGTGGAACTGGATCTGGGAAAGGACAATACTTTGTTGATGAAAGTCGGGAAGATATTGCACGAATGTATGCAGATGGTATAGGTAAAGGCTTATATGAAGTTAAATTACCAATTGAAATGTTAGATAAATTAAAAGATTGGAGAATTTCAACAACTATACCAAATGCTAGTGGAATTTTAAAAGTTCCAACTGAAATTGCTAAAATGGCAAGACCAGTTCCAAGATCATCTATAAAAATTAATAAAAGCAAATTTGTTAATGGTGGACGAATTGAAGGTTATGCGGAAGGCACTAATGGGCCAGTAAAGGTTCCTTATGGTGAAGTTCTAAAGAACTATGCAAATGATCTTACATTGGCAGGAATACCCCTTGACGAGATTGCCAAGCGATATTCCACTGCACATTTTACAATGCATGGAAAAGTCGGTGATGTTAGTGAACTAGTTAAGCAGTCATTAGCACCACATGTTACTGGTAGTCAGGAACTTTCTAAAAACTTCAATACAAGCAAAAATAGCATTGTATCGAATCTGGTTAAGAACTTGGCGTTGAGTGGTCACACTGCTGATATGAAGCAATTACTTGATAGTCATGGAATTGATCCAGCACAACAGGAGATGTATATCAAGGAAGGTTATGCACAACGCAGCACTGTTGCATATAATAACTTCATTAAGAAGGTTCAATCATTTGGTAATGACGGTGACGCACGTGATAAATTCCTTAAATCTATAAAAAGAGTTCAGACACGTAATCCAATATTTGGTGAAATTTCAGGAGATCCAACTACTGGAAATACCGTGGCACGACATGTTCGCAACTTATTAAAATCAAACGAAGTTGGTCTCATGGAACTTGGAATTCCCAGATCAACATTGAGAAATTATGATGCTCAAGTTGGTCCACAAGTCAAAGTCAATACCAAACAACCAAAATCAATTCCAAGTGTAAATAAAACTTTATCAGGAATATTTGGTAAAGTTAAAGCATTAGATAATTTTACTCGTGTTGGTAAGAATCTCCCACAATTCAGTATGCAGCGATTATTGAAGAGTGTGAAGGCTCCTAAAGTAACACCGGGTATTAATTCATTGCCAAATTTAAACTTCATGGGGAATTCAAGATCTAGTCACCGATATGGATTGCTTGACAAGTTGAAATCTCATCGTAATGACATTATGAGTATGGGGCTTCAGGGTGCTGGAATTGCAGGGTTCATAGGTCTTGGAACTCAATTGATGTCAACAATCCCGACGCCATTTAATGAAGGTGGATTTGCAAATGGTGGTCCAATGACAAGAAAAGATGCATTGAATTATTGGACTGGGCCGGGGTATGGTAATATTTCAAGTTATATGATTAATCCAAGAAAATTTAAAAATATTCAAGGTATTAATCCTAGTGAAATTGAAGAAATTGAAAGTGTTATTGAGCGATTAAATTTTGAAACAAGAAACCCATTAAATGATCCATTTTCTGTATTATTTACTGGACTATCTGAAGACAAATCTAAAAATATATTTAAACAGTTTAATAAAAAAGGATTTGGGATTTTACCAAGTTTTACATCAATGACCCCACGTGAAGACATAGCAAGTGAATTCGCAGAAAATGGAAATATATTACAAATAATTAATCCCGGTGATTTGCTTGGAACCAGAATTGATCCAAAAGAATCATTACAACCAATTGCAGAATATGAACGATTAATTCAATCAAAATTAAAGATTGCTCCAGTCGGTGGATCATTTGAAAGAAAAATAGCAGATGATTTGTTTAATATTCACCCAGTAAGAGCATTTGCAAATGGTGGGGATTTACTACGAAACTTACATACTGTAAAGAATGAAGGTAGCGTTGGTAAGTTGTTATCTGGGAATGCTCTAGAGTCAAGTATCAATAAGCACATTAGTGAATCAGATCTATATAACAAATTCTTGTTTTATGCACCAAGATTACCAACTAGCACATTAAATTGGAAGATGAAGAGCCTTGGTGCTAATGATGAACAATTAAGTCGGTTCATGGGAATGCAGGGTCGTGTTGTTGCAAATAGTTTTACCAAGGATCCAAAAGGCTTTAGATACTTCGCTGATGGTGGACAATTTGGCAATGTCATGGATCTAGTGGTGAAGCGTGCTGCTGGTGGTAAAGGTGGCATACCCGCTTATTTGTCTAATGATGAATTGAAGTTGTCGGCTGGTTACATGAAGCAGCATGGAGTAAACCCAAAGCAACTTGATAAACTTCGTGCATTTACTCTAGGTGATGCCAAACTCGATAACAGGGAACTTGCATCACTTGGTAATTTACCAACATTTAATTCCAGTGGTATCAGTGAGATTCATGCGCCGGGTGGTCCACGTGACGACAAAGGATTTGGATATCTTGAACCCGGTAGTTACATATTGCCATTTAATACGAGGAAAGCCCTTGAAAGTGGTGGGCTGTTAAATAAGGTTTCATCGACTTTTAATACAGTGCCTGCTTTTAAGGATGGCGGACTTCTTGGTTTTGCTTTTGGTGGAGATCCAGAATCAGAACGCCAAAGAAGATTGAGTGGGCTAGCAACTATTGGTATGCAACAAGCAGTCAACAATCCATACTTTAGTGGATTGATGATGCTCAATCAGGGTATCATGGATGGTGCACAATACAATCCAAAACGTG
>Ga0209340_1000709_pt1 | contig 31817 bp, 27 predicted proteins | sample EPASupsiteSAE323_FD_187266 | JGI IMG/M metagenome (GOLD analysis project Ga0209340, IMG submission 187266) | Bioremediated contaminated groundwater from EPA Superfund site, New Mexico - Sample SAE3-23 (SPAdes) (version 2) | ecosystem: Environmental > Aquatic > Deep subsurface > Groundwater >... | reverse complement strand
TAACAAAGGGGACGGGCAAGATATTATCTATGATGGGCATTGGCGCCGAGGAAGCGATAACGCAATAACTAATAATGTTTACAACTCAGGAAACGATACCATCAGCTTCGGTGCGGGAATCGGTGCGGGGGATATTGCTATCTATAAAAGCGGTACATCACTTTTCCTCTCTTATGGAGATAATGATCTTATCAATATAAATGATCAATTTATTACTAATAATGCCATTGAAAAATTTACACTGTCCGACGGTAATTTTCTGACATCGAACGACTTAAACGTCATTATCCAATCCATGAATGCCTATGCTGCTGATCACGAGATCATCATAGATTCCATCGATGTAGTGAAGGCTAACCAAGACCTTATGAATATTATCGCTGCCCTATGGCACCAATAAGTCCAACTCTATTTCCCTTAATTCCGAACATCCTGAGACAGTGAAAGAAAAATTTCTTTTACTGTCTTGTTTCTATAGTAAATCCTTGTTTTTACCCTAACACTACTCTAAAGATCATCATGATATACTTTATTTATGCAAAACAGACCGACTGAAGATCAAATCCGCACCCAATTCGTCACTTCGTTGATGAATTATTTTAAAATTGATGAAGACGTTTTTTTACGCAGCCATATCGATGAACTGATCCGCCCTATCAGCCCCAATCGATACAGCAGTTTTCTAAACCGCCTCTCATCACGCGATATGCCCTACAAAACAGCGTTCGAAAAAATAGCCCTCATCGCTTCGGAATTTGAAGACGAAGCCCTCTCTCCGATCGATCAGGAAGCGCAGGAGCGTACGCAAAAGCTGTATACGCTGATGTACGATTTGCACCGGGATATAAGTCTGATACGCGATGGAGACAAAAGCGCATTGGAGCGTTTTGAAGCGATTCGGTTCACCTCGATCAAACGTGCAGGAGAAGAGAAAGCGCTGCTGGATGAAACCGATATCAATGTCGTCAAAACGCTTACCAAACGGTGGATTTACGATTATGTATCGTTGGACAGATCTCTTTTTGACGCACGCGTCCTGCACGAATACCGCAATGAAATTCTCCGCCGCGAACGCGATAAAAACGACATCCTCGCTGCACCTCTCAAAGCCAAACTCATCACCTCGGTCAAACGCTCATGATTACCCTTCCGACCTCGCTGATCGATCGGGACGATCTCAGTCTGATGGAACGGGCCCTTATCCCCCTTATCGCCCGCCATACGCAGCAATGGGGGGACAAGCCGGGGGATGTCGACGCCTCCACACTGGCACAAGTACTTCGGCATAGTCCCCGCGAAGTAATCGAAGCGCTGGATTCGATGGTCAAAAAGAACATCCTCAAAACCCTCCGCCGCAAAACCGATCAGGGGGTAATGATCTATTACACGTTTGCTCCGATCACCGCCCTTTCGTCTCCGAGCCTGGTGCTGAGTGCTACCGAATACAGCGACAGCAACTACTTCCTGAATCTCTCAAACGACGCATATCAAGAGCTGCACGCTTTTGCCTTGGAACTGTGTGACCGTGAGGGGCTGCGACGGGAGCTGTTCGATGAGTTCAACCTCTATCAACGCTCTAAAAACAACCGTTCGTTTGATTGGTGTGCGGAGTTTGAGCGCTGGGTGCGCCGTGAAATGGCATCGAATGCTCCGGTTCTGGCATCCGAACAGGCACTCGCCGAAGCAAAACCGACAACCGAAGAGTTCGAGATGGCACAGTATTTCATCCGCCATCTCGCTTCTATCGATCCTCAGTTTGAAGAGCCGTTTGACGTTATGAGCTGGGCGAAACAGATCCGCCTTCTCATCGATACGGGAGGCTATTCCCTCTTAGATATCAAATCGGTTATCGATTGGCTTTTCAGTGCCAAGGGGGACTGGTTCCGTCCGAATGTTCCCGATGCCTACCATTTACGCAAGCATTTCAAACGGCTCATATCCCATACCCGTTCTTTCCGTGACGGAAAACCCCGTCTGCCCGACGGCGTTAATATCTTTGATATTATCGGGCGAGAATAAACTCAACCCGACGATTTTTCGATCGTCCCTCTTCGGTCTCGTTAGGAGCGACAGGATCGACATCTCCCATACCGTTTACTGTAATGGCACTTGTATCAACTCCGACTGAGACAAGATAATCGGCAACCATTTGTGCCCGTGCTTGCGAGAGAATAGCATTTGTAGCATACAGCGCTTTTAAACGTTGAGGAGGAATGTTATCGGTATAACCGTTGATCGTTACCGATTTGTATCCGCCCGATTTAAAAAGCTGTACCCATTCGCGTAAGCGCTCTTTTCCCACTTCGCTAAGGGCAACTACTCTGCTTTCAAATATCTGAAAATTTCGGAAATACGGTGCCGGAGCCACGCCCTCGGCAACAGGCTTTTCGACTGCCGGTTTCGTTACGACGACAGGAGCACTCGTTTCAACTTTCGGTTCAACTTTTACGATCGCCGCATCGGTTTGCGGTTTAATTTCCGCAGTCGGCTGGGCAACCGGTTCCGTGACCGGTGCGACAACACTCTCTTTTTGTTTCGGTACGGCAGGTTCTTCTTTGCGCGGTTTAGCCGCTTTGGCAGGTTTCACGTCAATAACGGGTTGAATCGGATCAGCCATTGCGACAGCGGAAACACTTTGCCCCGGTTTTAATCTTTCCAGCTCCATCATGATGCATGCACCTTTGACATCACGTGCCGTGAGGGTATAGGTATTGCCTTTTCGCTGCCATTGCGGATTTTTAAGCGGCTTGAGATCCTGATCCAGCCCCTGATATTTTCGGACGCCATATCCTTTCGGAACATTGATCGTAAGAATATTCTCTGCCGTTACACAATCGGAAGAGCCTTTGCAATCTCCTCCGCTAAGGAGAATTTTGATCACGCCGTTCTCATCGGAAACCAAAAAATCGTCTCTATCGGCACGCTCAAGATAGGAGTAGCGATCGGTATTGGCAAATGAGAGTTTGATCATCCCCTCTTTTGTTTTTTCGATCATATGGCTAGCGGGGCGGACATACACGATCCGATCGGCATCAAACCCTTTTTCAAACATAAAGCCGTAATTTTTATTTTTCTCGCCTTGATAATTGAAATGGAAAATACCTTCCGAGAAATCAGCCTGAGGATAAAAAATCATCTCCGAGACATCTGCTGAAACACTATTCCAGCTTAACCACAACCCTACCAATCCGACTGCTATTTTACTTTGCATTATCACCTCATTGTAATAAAGGGATGATACAATAAATCAAACCAATTTTCGGTTAAAGGTGTTCCGATGAATCTTCTATCCCTTTATCTTAACCATCCGCTTACAACCGCAACCGTTGAATACGCACTTGATATCACCCTGAGCCGAGGGGTCGAAAACGGCTATTACGGCAAAAGCAATACCCTCCATGTCGTCCTGGCGCCGTTTGGGGTTCTTACCCTCATCGCCGAAGAGAAAAAAGAGATACTGGATGCGCTTTCTCTGTTGCGTATCTCACTCGATGCCCCCGGCCTTATTACCCAAGATTATCCGATCCTGATCGATTCTGAACTGGCCACCCTTTTTAAAGTCACCAATAATGAAATAATGTTGCGTGAAGCCTCAACCTTGAACCTGAATATCATTGCGCTTGCAATCAGCCAGAGTGTAGGATTGGAGCATTACGAGAAACGGCTCGATACCCTCTTTTTGCAAAGCCGCCGTATCGTCGAGTCTATCCATACCTTTTCGATCAGCCGCCGCGCCCATCTGATGCAGTTTGCCAAACGCCTCGCCCTCACCCGCCACGATATGGTGAGTAACCTGCTGCTGTTGGATAAACCGAATATTTTATGGGATAATGAAGATGCCGAAAATCTCTATACCCGCCTTGCTTTTATCCTCGAGCTCAACGATCGGCATGAAACGGCTCTGTCCAAACTCTCTCAGATCAAAGAAGACGTACTGCTCGTTATGGATATTATCAATCACAAGAAAAGCGAGTTTTTAGAGTGGATCATTATTATCCTTATCGCCGTCGAAATTGTCATGGGGATAATCGAGTTCATCCGTTAGTATAAAATACGTTTTATGCTACAATAAATTCACCTATACTTTGGAGGGGATTGTGATGATGAAAAAGCTACTTGTTTTGACCGTAGTGGGGGTATCGGCTTTATGTGCTGCCGACGGAGCCAAACTTTTTGGTGCCAAATGTGCCGAATGTCACGGGGGAGACGGTAAAGATATCTCTATCTCCGGAAAAGCGATTGCGGGTGACGGTGCGGCATTAACAAAACTGATGGGCTACAAAAACGGCTCTTTCGGCGGTGAACAAAAAGCAACGATGCAAGGCTCTCTCGCCGATCTCAACGACGATGATCTCAAAGCGATTGCCGCACACGTCGGAACCCTAAAATAATCAGTGGAGGAGTTTTTCAAACTCCGACGCCCTTAGCGGCTCACTTTTAAAATATCCCTGATACAGAGTACATCCCTTTTCACGTAAAAAATCAATCTGTTCGATACGCTCTGTCCCCTCTGCAAGTACCTGAAATCCAAGGGCTTGTCCCATGGCTATAATCGCCGAAACAATCGCCATATCGTCACGTTCGTAGGGGATGTCATCGACAAAGCTTTTATCGATTTTCAGCACATCGATCGGAAACCGCTTGAGATAAGAGAGGGATGAGTACCCCGTACCGAAATCATCGATGGCTAAACGGATACCGTGTGCGCGAAGGGAATGAAGCATCTCTACCGTTTCCTCTTCACGCTGCATTAATGCGCTTTCGGTGAGTTCTAACTCCAGCCGATCGGCAGGATAACCGCTTTTTTTGAGTGCTTTCTCAACCAAAAGCGGTATGTTTTGATGACGGACCTGATGTGCCGATACATTTACGGCCAATGTCAGTCTATGCCCCATATCCAGCCAGATTTTCCCCTGCCGGCACGTTTCATTTAAAACCCATTCTCCGATCTCTCCTATCAGTCCGATCTCCTCGGCTATGGGGATAAATTCCGTCGGGGAAACCAGCCCCTTTACCGGAGAATTCCACCGTATCAGCGCTTCTGCCCCGACAATGCGTCCCGTCTGTATATGAACCTGCGGCTGATAATAGACTTCAAACTCTTGATTGAGAACCGCACGGCGCAACATTGTCTCACAGTCAAGACGCCTGCGTGCCGAATCGGTTAGCTCATCCGTATAGTAATGGTATACTCCCCGCCCTTCCGCTTTAGCTTTATAAAGTGCCGCATCTCCGTGTTGAAGCAGGGTTTGTGCATCTTCACCGTGTTCGGGGAACAATACGATTCCCGCACTGGCACCGACATGGATCATTGCCGCCCCCGAAAGTCTATACTCCTGAGATAAAGAACGCATCATCTCTTCGGCTAAACGGCCGGCATCCTCCGGATGGGTAATATTTTCGAGAACCACGGCAAACTCGTCCCCCCCTAACCTAGCGATCAAATCCCCTTCGCGCAAACGCGACATGAACCGTTCCGATACCATTTGCAAGAGTTCATCTCCTGCACTGTGCCCGAAGCTGTCATTGATATCTTTGAATCGATCCAAATCAAATACCAATAAAGCAAGTTGCGTTTTATTGCGCTTCGCTTTTTCAATCGAATTATGCAGATGGGACTGCAGTAAAGCACGATTAGCCAATCCGGTAAGAGAATCATAGTTTGCGAGTGTTTCCAGCTGACCCTCATGTTTTTTACGTTCGCTGATGTCACGGGCGATACCAAGCAATCCGATCACATTACCTACGCCGTCTTTCATCGGGACTTTCGTCACCTCAAAAATCCCCTGATAGCTGCCGTCCGCAAACGTCAAATATTCTTCATTGTTTCGCGGCATTCCAATACTAAGTGCCGCTTTATCGTTATCCCTAAAAAACTGCGCTAACTCGGCATCCACAAAATCAAAATCATTTTTACCGATTATCTCAGACTCTTTTGCTCCGAAAAACCGTTCAAACATTGCATTGCATGCTAAATAGTTTCCTTCTAAATCTTTGGAAAAAATGAGGTCGGGGATATTGTCTAAAACCGTCCGCAAAAAGGCGCTTTGCTGTTCAAGCGTCCGCCGCTGTTCATTCAACGCCTGCTGAGCCTTTTTTTGTTCGGTAATGTCATGATACACGGCAATCAAATAGGGGAATTTTCCGACTTTCACCGCAACGACATTGATCAAAACATTGAAAATACTCCCGTCTTTTGCCCGATGGAGCGTCTCAAAACTGTCTCTACCGTTTTGCATTATCGCTTCGATCCGTCGACGGGTCTCCTCTGTCGATTCAATCATCTCATAATCTGAAATACTCAACTCAGAAAACTCATCCGCGGTGTATCCCAGATGCTCATATGCGGCTTGGTTAAACTCTATCGCCTGCAATGTCGTGCTATCAACCAGTACAACTCCGTCCGGAAGCGCTTCGAACAGTTTCCGAAGTTTCAGCGTATTTTTTTCAATCGATTCTTTTTCATTTTTAAGTTCGTTTTTTCGGGCTCCGATCTTGATAATCGCTTCGTTTTTTTGATCGATTATGCGAAGCAAAAACTCAAAATAAGCACCGTTGACGGCATGCAGAACATCATGGCGGCTTAGCAATCCGACCAGACATTCACTTTTATCGATAACAATGAGCTGATGGATACCGTGTTCTTCCATCCGTGCTGCCGCTTCTTGAAGGGGAGTCTCTTTTTGGATCGTATAAAACTCCCGGGTAAACAGTCTCTCGACCTGTGTATCGTTTTCCCCCTTCTCATGAGCATACCAATGGGCGATATCCCGCTCTTTGATAATACCGACAGGTTTGCTTTTGTCTAACACCACGGCATAATCGTTTTTTCGTTTATGCATCAATGCCGCCGCTTCGGAAACAGATGTCTCAAACGATACGATCAAAGGAGAGCCGCTCATCGCGTCCGCAACGGTTTTAAATTTTCCCAATTGCTCAAATCCGATATGGCGAAGAAAGTCCCCTTCGCTGACTACCCCTACAAACGCTCCGTTTCGATCGATAACGACCAAATGACGAAACCCTTTTTCTTCCATCAGCATATACGCATCATGTAAATAGACATTTTCTTCAACACAAAACGGTGTCAATGTCATCACACTGCCTAAAGGCTCTTCGACATTTACCGATTCGGCGACCAGCCGCAATGCATCATGCTCGGTAAAAATCCCTTGCGGCCGTTGATCCCCATCCACAATCACAACCGAACTGATTGCATATTCCGCCATGATATCCAAAGCGGTCCCGATCGACTGAGCCGTACTTAATGCAAGTGCCTGATCCGATACAATTGATTTTAGCGTAACCTGTTTCATCCGTTACTTGAACACGTCATCGTTCGATTTCTCCCCATATCTTTTGCCGAATATAGGGCATTATCGGCACGTCCAATCGCACTGATCAGGGTATCTTCGCTTCTAACTTCCGTAATCCCGATACTGCAGGTTATCCGCCCCACATCTTCAAACGGCTGCATTTCAATCATGCTTCGGATCTTTTCCCCGACACAATACGCTTCTTCGCATCCCGTATTTCGAAGAAGCAATACGAACTCTTCTCCGCCCCACCGTGCAAATAAATCGGCTTCCCGAACCGAAGACGCTACCAAAGAGACAAACCGTTTAAGGACATAATCTCCGATATTATGTCCGTACGTGTCATTAACCCGTTTAAAATAATCCAAATCGATCATCATCAATGCCAAGTTCCCCCCCTGGCGTTTTATAATCGAAAGCTCTTGTGAAAAGAGTTCGGCAAACATATGGCGGTTATGAATCTCAGTCAGGGAGTCTTTCGTCGCTAACTGTGTCAAATGTCGATTTTTCTGCTGCAGGATTTGGGTAATCTCTTCAAATTGTTTAAAATGGTCCTGCATAAGCTGTGACCATTTCAGATAGGTGCGTGAAATCAAATCCTGCTGAGTGACAATCCCCACAACCTGTCCATCATCATTGGTCACGACTATCCGTTTGAAATGACCGTTGCGCAAGTACTCAAGTCCCTCGCTTATCGATGCTTTTTCACTTAACATTTCGACAGGGGAAGACATCACTTCGCTTACAACCATTGTAGGACAATTACCTTCTCCGATAAATTTGATAACATCTTTAGAGGTCAGTATCCCTATCGCATGTTTATCCTCTTGGATAATGACGCAATCACTTAATGAATCTTTCATATATTCCAATATGTCGGACATCGGAGTATCAGGGGAAAAACTTTTATATCCGAATTTTTTTTCAAAAATGGTCGAAATCTGCAACGACTCTAAAATAATCTGCGGATCGACGCTGGCGACAATATCACTGTTGGTCACCAATCCGTACAGACTTCCGTCTTTATTGCAAACACAGATGTGTTCGTCGATATCATTCGTTAGGTTGAGGGCATTGACGATATTGCTCTCTTTGTCAATTAGCGGGAGAGGACGAAGAGGGATTTGAGACAGGGGGATAGAAAAACTAACCCCTTCGAGTTTCAGACGGATAACATCTTTTGTCGTAATAATATAATGAAGCGTATTATTGATAACAATGATGCTGCGATGGTTATATTGATGCATTTTGTCCAGTGCATCTTGCACCGTATGATGCATATCGACCGTAATCACGTCAGTCGTCGCTATCAGTCCTAGGGAAGGGAAAAACATAGACAACACTCCTCTCTACATATTTTTATTATACCCGCTAGAACCTCAAAAAGTATCCATATTTTACTATAATTTAATGTTGTCATAATATATAACATAATAGAATGCATAAAATTACACAAGGATATCGCCTGTTCCTATGAGTTCCCGCATGTTCTTTGCCCTGTATATCGGCTGCATTGTCCCGCTTTCCCCGCTTGGGATTGCTTTTTACCCCCTGACTGATTTTTAATGGAAATACTGGCGATTCCCTCTCTCGTCATTGTTTTATCCCTTTGGGTAGCCCACTCGATTTTTCTCAATCGCCGCCTTATCGAAAGCAAAAAACGATACTGGGAGTTTTTCAGCGATTCTCCCGTAGCCCTCATCGTTGTCGATTACGATTACTGTATTACAGAATGGAATCAGAGTGCTGAAACCATTTTCGGATGGAGTGCCGATGAAGCCTCAGGGCAAAATATCATCGAGCTGATCGTCCCGGATTTTGATCAAGACCAAGTTATTTCCGTACTTCAAAAAGCCTCAGCCGAGGGGAGAAGTTTTTCCAAGAACTATAATGTCACCAAAAACGAAACCGAAATTTTTTGCGAATGGCGCAATCATAAACTGGCGGGGAAAAAGGGGGAAATACTTTGTATAGCTCAAGATATCACCCTTACCAAGAAAACGCTCGATGATCTCAATAAGCGTTCTACGGCACTGGAAAGTGCGGGCGATGCCATTTTTTATACCGACAACAAAGGGCTTATCGAGTTTGCCAACCCCAGCTTTTTTGCGCTCGAACTCAATGACCAAGACCATCTTTACGGAACCCATATCGGCAAATATCTTTTTAAAGAACGGCTCACATTCAATACCATATTCTCCCAATTCAGCGTCAACCATACCTGGAGAGGAACCATTACCAAAGCATCGCAAACAGGGGACAAAGTCCTCAGTGCTACCATCACGGCGATCTACCATCGCAATCGTCTTGTCAGTTACGTTGCCAACCTGCACGATATTACCCATATCACCACTCATGTCGACGCTCTAACCTATCGGGTTCAGCATGACACCCTCACCGGAGCCACCAACCGCGCTACATTAAACGACCGACTGGGGCATGCTATCACCCGCTCGAAACGGAATAAAGAAAAAATTGCCCTCTATTTTATCGATTTGAATGATTTTAAACTGGTCAACGACCGTTACGGGCATGAAGCGGGAGACCGATTGCTGCAAAACGTCGCTAAAAATATCAGGGCATGCCTGCGAAACAGCGATACGGTTTGCCGCTACGGCGGAGATGAATTTATTGTAATGATCGAAGAGGTGAAAAGCGAAGAGCATCTTCATAGTGTTCAAGATGCGATAATGGCCGCTATCAACGAACCGATTTATCTGGACGATAAAACCGTTCTGCACGGCAAAGCGAGCATCGGGATGGCACTCTATCCCGATCATGCCGAAGACGGTGACGGATTAATTAAAGCGGCTGACAGCGCCATGTACGTCGTTAAAAAAAAGAAACACCTCAGCGAACCCGTACCAATACTTTGCGTTGACAGTCACAGTCGCTGAAATAGACCCACTGCTCCTGATAAATCGGCTGCGGAGCATACACTATGGGAGCCGGAGCACTTTGGATATAGGTCACAGAATCCCGCCGAGGCTCTGAGAGAACATATCCCAATACTCCGCCGATTACCATCGGAACAACCCAGTCGGTATGGTGATGATTCGACATTTTTACATGACGGACGGGCTCATATCGCCCTCCCCGTTCATGCCCTCCGGCATATGCACTCGAAACCAAAAGAACGGCGGCAGTGATAACTGCCCCCCACGGTTGAACTTTTTTCATAGGAGACTCCTATCGTTTAGATACCGTTATGATCTCCAAGGTTTGTGAAGTGATCGTGAATCAAAAATATTCGGTAAAATAGCACCCAATATCGGAGGAATACCATGCGTCCATTTACCCTTTTTACACTATCCGCTTTACTTTTTTCACTTAGCTGGGGCAATCCCCAATGCTATGTCGAAGGGTACGGCGACCTTATCGTCTCGGCTGACGAAAATTCACTCGTTCTCAAAGACGGAACACGATTTGCCTATCATACCGACAGTTCCAAAGCTTCATGGGACGAAAAAATAAACAACGCCGACCTTGCCGTTCAGCTCTCTCAACGCTACGATGCGGGAGGGTACGATACCCCGCCGCCGTACCTTTTTGATCCGGGGCGTCTGCGCTATCAGCCGTTTTTTCAATCCCTCTACGGCAAAGACAAACAATCCGTTGAAAAGAATCTTGTCCGCATTAACTGGCCGACGATGAAAGGTTCTATCAAACTTCCCGTCTCCAAAATCGGCGGTGTGGATAAAAAGCTCTATGCGATCGGCCAGGAGATTGCCAAATTGCCTAAATCGGATCGGATCTGGGCAGAGGGGGCGACGACCTACGCCTACCGCGTGATTAAAGATACCGACCGACTCTCGATGCACAGTTTCGGGATTGCCATCGACCTGGCACCGGCCAAAACCCAGTATTGGAAAGATGAGAATCCTTCCGAAACGGCACATATCGGGTATAAAAATACGATGCCGCTCTCCATCGTCCGTATTTTCGAAAAACACGGCTTTATCTGGGGAGGACGGTGGTATCACTATGATACGATGCATTTCGAGTACCGTCCGGAACTCTTCGCATCCTCCTGCACGCTAAAAGGGAAATAAGCCATGAATACCTGGATGGCGATAGCCCGGGATGAAGCGTTAAAGGGGATGGACAGCAACGAGGGGGGACCTTTCGGCGCCGCAATCGTACGTAACGGCAGCCTCATTGCGGCGGCTCATAATGAAGTGCTGAAAAGCAATGACCCCACCGCTCATGCCGAGATTAATGCCATTCGCAAAGCTTCCGAAAAATTAGCAACCTATGACCTGTCCGACTGCGTCCTCTATACGACATGCTACCCTTGTCCGATGTGTTTGGGAGCCATTCTTTGGGCACGGATTCCAACCGTTTATTATGCTTCGACAATGGACGATGCAGCTCGCGGCGGGTTTGACGACAAAGCATTTTATACAATGATCACTGATCCAAAGTCGGCTCTTGATCTGCATCCTCTCGACAGTGAAGAAGGGAACCGGCTGTTTTTCAGATGGAACGAAAAAATGGACAGAACCGTTTATTAGAAATTTTGTGACCTTATCGTAACCATAAGATTTTACACTTCTGGACTTTTTTTTAAGGTCTATCATGATTTCCGCTCCCGTTATCTCCCGTCTCTCCATTCGACAAAAAATCACCCTTATTGTCGTATTGACACAGCTCTTCGCCGTGACCGCTATCGCTATCGGTATTATCGGGATGTTTCTCTCAAACGGTTCACTTCAAAGGATCAATGACCAAAGTCTCCATCCGCTCGATCAGCTCCGCCAATGCAAACACTCGATGATCAACGTCATTCAAGCCAAAGCGCAGCTTATTTCCGAAGGTGCCGGTGATTACGATCTCGATCTAAAAGCGATCAAAGAAGCACATAAGCAGTTCAATCTTCAATGGGCGGCCTATATCAAATCACCCAAAATTGCGAAAGAATCGGAACTCCTAGAAGAGGCGAAACAGCAGGTTGAACGGGCGGACCGCTCTATGAGCGCGCTTGAGACGGCTATTGCAAGCCGTGATATTATGGAAATCCATGATTTGGTTTCGAGCGATTTTCCGTTCAGCTTTGCTCCGTTAGCGGAACGTTTCGATACATTGATAACGATTCAATTGGGAAATACGCAATCGCTCTATACGGCGGCACAGACACAATTTAATCAAACGCTCATTCTGATCGCCGTTATTTTCCCGATCGGAATGGTCATCATCTTTTTTACCCTTCGCATTATCACCCGCGAACTGATCGAAAAAATCACCCTCCTCTCACAGATCATCCACCATCTGCGCGAAGGAAATCTCCAAGAACGGATCAAAACCGAGGGGAGAGATGAACTCTCCTCAGCCGCAAACGATATGAACGGTTCGATGGATGAACTCCAAAAAATTCTTACCGATATCAAATCGGTCTCTTCTGAGAGTATTGCGACGGCGCAAGAGCTTAACAATGTAGCCGACACCATCCGCCAGCGGCTCGAAACCAGTACAACCGACATAGCACTCACCCACACGCAGCTCGTCGAACTTCAGTCAATCGTTCATACTTCGACCTCTTCCGCACGGGAGACAACCGATAAAATCGATGAAGCCAATTCCAACCTGATCGAAGCCAATACCCAAATTTCGAAAATGAACAACGATATTCAGTCTGTCGCACAGATTCAGCAGAATCTCTCAAATGAACTGCAAACCCTCTCTTCACAGGCACAGCAAGTCAAAGGGATCTTAAATATTATCGGGGACATTGCCGATCAGACCAATCTCCTCGCTCTCAATGCCGCTATCGAAGCCGCCCGTGCGGGAGAGCACGGGCGAGGATTCGCCGTGGTCGCCGATGAAGTACGCAAACTCGCGGAACGTACGCAAGAGAGTCTGGCACAAATCAACAGCACTATCAGCACCATCGTCAATGCGATTATGGATACCAGCGATAAAATGGAGAAATCGACCGGTTCGGTCTTAAAAGTTTCTACCGATTCCGATACCGTTCAGCGTATTATCAACAGTTCCTCTTCGCTTATCTCCGTTGCTGCGGCAAGCGTTCACCAATCGAATGACCATCTTTCCAATTTGACGGGGGGAATGAAGCTGATCTCCGCCAAAATCGACTCGCTTAATACTATCGCTTCTTCCAATACGAACAGCATTCAAGAGATCACCGATGTCGCTTCACGCCTTGATGAAAGTACCGCCAATATCAATCAAAAACTGGAAAAATTCCGCACCTAACCTAAAAATTCGATCACTTTTTCAACCGGGCGGCCGATAACGGCACGGTTCTCTTCGATAAGGATCGGACGTTCGATCAGTTTCGGATGTTCCGCCAACATATCGATAAGTTTGGCTTCATCGGTGATTTTTGCAATTTGCAGTTCTTTATACAGATCCTCTTTGGTACGCATCAGCTCGCGTGCCGAAATCCCGAGTTTTTTAAGCAATGCGGCAATCTCTTCACGTGATGGAGGGGTATCGAGATATTTAAATACCTCGAATGAGCCGTTTTTATCTTCCAACAGTTTCAGTGCTTCGCGTGATTTTGAGCATTTAGGATTATGCCAGATGGTTGTCATATCTTTTCTCTTTTTATTGTAATTATAGCCTAGCGTATAAATCAAATTAATCTTAAATATTTTCACTAACTACTTAACACAAAATTAACACAGATAGTCCATAATCCTAGTCTCGCAAATTATTTATGACAGGAGTTAAAAGGAGAAAAAACGGAGGAGAAACCAACCAACGATCCGCCCGCCCTATGAATTGGACCTCTCAGGCGAGCGGAAAAACGTATTGCATAGCAACGTCTAAATTATAGCGTTTTTTTGCGCTGTTTCTCCGACGTTGCCGTGCATACACCTATATTTATCTAAAGGAAATGTATGTTCGATTTTCCCATATTCGAAATGCCCACAATCGGGCTAAGAATGCTCATGGCGATCAATGCGATCATCCACGTATTTGTCTCTCACGGCGGTGCCGTCGGAGGTTCCGTGGTGCTGGCACTCGCCGCATGGTGGACCAATAAAAAAGGGGATTTGGCGGGATACGAAACCGTCTATCGCCTCCTCATGGTCTTTTTTATCATCTCTACCTCTGTCGGTGCACTCACCGGAATCGGGATGTGGATTCACGCTAACATTATCAGCCCCAACGCTATCGGGGGGCTCATCCGCGTCTTCTTTTGGAAATGGTTTATCGAGTGGATTGTCTTTAACTTCGAGGTTATCTTACTCCTCTTCTGGTTTATGACGTGGAAACCGAAAGCCGCAACAGCTCAGGGGCGTGTCAAATCTGTTAACTTCGGTATTTTTTACGCCGTCTCCTCATGGGTAACCATGCTCATTATTACCGCTATTTTGGGCTTTATGTTGACTCCGAATTTCGACGGTCAACCGTGGATCGATCCTGAAGTATATCCGGGAGTCGTCAACTACAATAATGCCCTCTTTAATCCGACATGGATACCGGGACTTATGATGAGAACCTTTAGTTCGATTGCATTTGCCGGAGCACTTGCTATTCTATGGACATGGCTCATTACGAGTTTCAGTAAAGATGATGAGATTCGTGCCACCAAAGAGCGCATGATCAAATTCTTCGCAACCATCATGATGGTTACCGTTCCTGTTGCTGCTGCATTTGGATACTACTATCTACTCCAAATCCCTGAAGCGGCGCGTGCGATGATCCCGACGGCGATGATGACGAGAGCTTTTGCCGACAATATGAACATGATGTACATGATCATCAGCGGTATCGGCGGTGCGGTGGTACTCACAACGATCATCGCCTACTTCTCCCCTAAACGGATGCCCTACATTGCGGCTACCCTCATGGTTGCAGCGTTTATGCTCTTTTGGGGATTCGAAGAGCGTACACGTGAGTTTATTCGCAAACCGTACTTGATTTACAACTACATGTACGCTAACGGTATCCGCGTCACTGACGTACCGTATCTCAACAAAGTAGGTATTCTCAAACACGCCGTCTTTGTTGATGAGGATAAAAAAGTGATCAAAGAGGACAAATCAAACCTCATCGACGTGGGTCATACGATTGCCCAAATCGAGTGTCGCGCCTGCCATACCGAAAACGGTATCAACGGTCTTAAATTTCTAACCAAAGGGTGGAGTGAAGAGGCGATCCGTAATCGTATCAACAACCTACCGGGCGGGGGAACACCCTATATGCCTCCGTTTACCGGAACCGAAGCCGAGAAAGACGCGCTTGCGGCGTATATCGCATCACTTAATAAAAGAGGAGAGATCAAATAATGAACTGGAAACTCCCTTTTGACATCCCTCTCGTCGTACCGACGATGGGACTCCCAGGCTGGTTTTTTGACACGCTTGGAATTATTGTATTTGTTGTGCATATCGCATTTATCTATACCCTCATCGGTGCTTCAACGGCGTCGGTTTTGTATAATATTTTTGGTGTATTCAAAAAATCCAAAACAAACGATTTGTTGGCGTACAAAATGACCAACCCTACCACCATCAGTGAAAATATGGGGGCATTGTGGGGGGTCGCTCCGTTGCTCGTTATTTCGGTACTTTATACCGGATTTTTCTATACGGCGATTCTAAAAGTATCTCCGCATATTTTGCACATCATTTACGGGAACATCTTCGCGTTCTTGCTCTCGTATGCGTATAAATTTAGCTGGCATTCATTGCATAACCACAAAGGGTTCCATATCGCTATCGGTTTGGTCACGGTATTGACGTTCTATACGTTGCCGCCTGTGTTTATGTCGATGTCAAACCTCTATTTGCAACCGGAATTATTTGCCTCAGTACAAAATATTTGGGACATTATGTTGACCCCGTTGACGTTCTTCCGTCTCATCAACTTCTTCCTCACTGCATTTGCATTCACGGGGATCGTCATGATCTATTTGGGAGTCAAATGGGTAAAAGCGGGCGGAGAAGAGGCTGAAGTAGGTCGTTTGGCGATCGATCAAGGTAAAAAATGGTTTATGTGGGCAGCTCCTGTCAACATCGCTGTTTTACCGCTCGTGTTTTTTGCCTTCAGCCCGCGCATCAGTGAAGCGTATATCCATACACCCTTCGTGTTCTTGCCGTTTGCGGCATCAGCGGTATTGCTCATACTCTTTTTCTTCCTCCTCAAACGCTTTAGCAATGAAGAGATGTCTCTCTCCGATGCGACCAAAGCACTGATATTGATGATCGTTGCCGTCGTATTGATGGCGACGGCACGGCACGGTATCCGTGTCGTGAGCTTCGAAGAACCGCTTAAACTCCAAGCCGAAGCGACGGAAAAATACATGACCGACGTTATCGCCGAGTACAAAGCGTACAAAGAGGAGATGAAAAATGCTCCGGCTGTCGTTCTCGATCCGGCGGTTTCATTGGCGGATTCCAAAGGGTGTTTGGCATGTCACAGTGTCGATACTAAGCTCGTAGGACCGGCCTATAAAGAGGTCGCCGCCAAAGGGGAAAGTGCTGAGATTCTCACCGCTTCACTCAAAAACGGCTCAACAGGTAAATGGGGTGAAACTCCGATGCCTCCGCAATCGCTCACCGATGAAGAGGCAAAAACGCTTGTCGAATGGGTATTGAAACAAAAGTAACACTTTCGTACTTTTCTTTTTAACAAGAAAAGTACGAAAAGAAAATTGTCCTCTGAACAAATCGCTAGCGCGACTCTTTGCACTTCTGCATCGCGCGCGGCTTCTAAAGATGCTCAGAGGACACCTAGACCTATTAACTATTTTCACAAGAGAACCCAATATGCCAAAATCGACCTCCTTAAAGATTCACAACATATTCGGTTCTCCTTTGAGAATGGTATTATTTCCCATTTTGATGAGTATTTCGGTATTCAGTGCTCCCTTATCGCTCAAAGATACCCCCTATTTTCATCCTAATGCCTCCGCAAACATCGTGATTTTTTACACCTCATGGTGTCCGCCCTGCACGAAAAGCATTTCGTTGTTAAACACCCTCCAAAAAGAGCATCCGAAACTCTCTATTTACCGTGTATGTGTCGATGATGCGGAGAGTCAAAAACGGGCATCGCCGTTTGGATTGTCCCGGAGCGTACCGTTAATCCTTGTTGCCGATCAGGAGGGAAACGTCGTCAAACGCTTCGATACCCTGCCTGAAAGATCTCTATTAACCGACCTCATCCGAAGACTCGAAGAGGGGCGGCTGGAAAACGGTACGTTACCCCCAGAGAAACGGATCGATAGCTGGAAAATGGATCGGAAAGGGATGTGATGCGGTTTTTTCGTGAAAACAGAGCTTTTTTAGCTCTCCTACTCCCTTTTATAGCGATTCCGTGGATTAGCCTCGGTGATTTTCATCTCTTGCTCTTCAATTTCTCCCATAATCGTCTCGAAATCGGGGGATTCGGGATCGAAATGGGGACTTATCCCCTCATCACACTGGTCATACTTTTGGGAATCGGAATCGCACTTACCAGTGCCCTCACTCTATCGCGCTTTTATTGCGGAATGCTGTGCCCGAACACCTTTTTTGCCCATTTACACACTCTATTCGGCAAAAAGAAAAAATCGATCCTCTCCGCAATAGGAGGTTTTTCGCTCCTCTCCGCACTGTCATCGCTTTTAGCATTTTCGGTAGTTGCATACGGAATCAGCCCCGATGAGCTGATCGATGCCATAGTTCACCTCTCCTTTGCGGGGTGGCTGTTTATCTCCCTCTCATTGCTTATGATTGCGGAGGTTTATATGGTACAGGGGTGGTATTGCGCCTATCTCTGCCCCTATGGAGCAACGTGCGCGATACTACCGATCGAAGATCGCCTCACCTACCGTTTTGATGATCCAAATATTAACTGCACCGACTGCGGCGGCTGTGTGAAAATCTGCCCAATCCAGGGTCTCGATATCCGTCATGGCTTTGATATCCGCTGTATCCAATGCGGACTATGTGAAAAAGCATGTGAAAAAACATTTGCCAAATCACCGATCGACTCGCTGATTCATCATGACAAACGCTCAGTTTTAAAAGCAGGGGGAAGAGGAAAAGGATTGTCGATTGCGGTAATAACCATCATCTTGTTTACGATCGGTGGGGTTATCCTCCTAATCGACTCCGATCGGCTCGATTCGTGCCGACTGGAGAATAGAGCATTATATTAAAAAATTACCATTTCCCTTCTATCGATAAAAATACCTGTGGTTTTGTGTGCTCTTTATCCACTTGAGTTTGGGTGATCGCTCCCGCTGTATCGTACAAACGTGAAGTTGTATCGACCGTCGAAGCAGTGATATTTTTCACGTTAAACTGTAATTTAAACGTTTTATTGAGCCGTTTATTGGCATAGAGATCGAGCGTACCGTACCCTTTTTGCGATTGGGATATGAAGTACTCCTGCGGATCATCGTATCCGCCGACGTAGCGATACGCCGCCCCATAGGTGATTTCAGAGCCTTTTAGCGTGTGATCGAAACCGAGATTACACATAAAATTCGGTGTTTGTAAGAGCTCTCTTTTGACTCCGGTTAGGGTGTTGGTGATTGATGAGTCTTGCAGCGTCGCATTGGCAAAAATTCCGAAACCTTCCACATACTCTTTGAGCGATTTTTTAAACTCTAATTCGAGCCCCCATAATGACCCTTCGCCTGCATTTTCAGGGGTTTGTTCATAGCGTCCTGATACGGAGTTAAAACGGATCGCATTTTCGATTTTATCATTGATGGTCCGATAAAATCCGCCAATACTCGCCAAGCCTTTATCCTCAAAAAAGTGTTCATACCGAAGCTCATAACTCAGTGCTTTCTCTTCGTTCAAATTCGGATTTCCGATCACATCGGGGCGATGGATGCTGTTTTCATCGAGGGTGCTGTTGGTACTCGCCGATAGCTGGCTGAGTCTTGGGAGACGGACAGTTTTAGCGACACTCGCACGGATATTGTCTTTTGGTGTCACCTGAAACAGTGCGTGCAGAGATGGCGCGAAGTAACCCAGATTCGACGTTGCACCATAGTCTCTATTTAATGTTTCATAGCGGAGTCCGGGGGTAATAACGATCCCCTCATTCAATGTATATTCGTCTTGGATATAGAGGGAGAGTTTGTCCTCTTTCATCTGAATTTTATCGTTCACCGAAGTGACATCTACCCCGTTTAAAATCCTTGTAGTTTCATCGATCTGATCGCTTCTTTTGAGTTCAAATCCCGCTTTCATAAAATGCTCATCTCGAAGCGCGGTATAATCCCCCTGAAGACCGTAAAACCGACTCAGTACATAATCGTGCTCTTTACGATTGGTAGCAGAAGGTGTCGATAATGACTCCAAATCGCCGTTCTCTTCGAACGAGTGGATTTTTGCTTTCCACTCAAAAATATCATCTCCGAATCGGTGCTCCGCCCCCAATGCCGACCAAAGCATCGTGTTGGTAGCATCGTCATGGCTTTGATAACGGCTCGTTGGAGTAGCTGAGCCTTCGGTTAACGTCGTTGAATCAATCCTATCAGTATTGTGATTAAACGTCACCGATCCGTCATAGAGTATTTTAAGGCGTGGAGATGCGGTGTAGTTGAGTTTAGCACGCAGCCCTACGGAGCGATTTTTGCTCCGGTCATCACGCTCTTCATCGGTATCCAATGCTGATTTATCGGTAACAATATCCGTCCGATCCTCTTTTCGATTCTCAGATGCGGTAAGGTTCACCATATACGATACTTTATCGAGCTTCCCTTCTCGTTGCACATACGCCGTTTCGCTCAAATCCTCACCGTAAGCACCAAGGGTTACTTTTGCTAACGTTCGTCCCTCTGCCTTTGGTTTTTTGAGAACGACGTTGACGATTCCCCCCATCGATTCAGCAGTGTACTCCGCCGAACCGTTGCTCATCACCTCGATCCGCTCGATCATATCGGGAGAGATCTGTTCCAGTGGACTGACACGCTTACTCGTTCCCGTCGAGGTCGCTTCGCCATCGATCATCACTACCGTGTACCCCTTACCCGGTGCACTGGCAGGTCCTTTGCCATTGGGGATCGTTACTCCGGGGGTGCGTCGGAGGATCTCTAACGCATTCGAATCGCCATACTGGGTCAACTCTTCTGCTTTGATAATCCGTTTCGCGATAGAGTTATCCCGTCGCTCATCGATAGCGGTATAATCCTCCGCGATTTGTATCTTCTCCAACACAACCGTTTCTTCGGCATAAACACTTGAGGCTAAAAGGGCGGCTATTAAAAGACGTTGATTCATACAGTTTTCCTTATTCACTTTCTATATTGCACACATACGCATCACATGCCAACACCGCAGCACCGTACGATGTCGTGATTTGCGGGTACTCCGGGACAAAGATTTTATACCCCAGTTCGTTTTCGATGGCATTAACCAATCCGTCGTTCAGCGCCGGTCCTCCGTCGAAATAGACGTTCTCTTTGACCCCTACCCGTTTCACCAGTTTTACAATCCGTTTGGCAATAGAGTAATGAACCCCCGAGACGATATCTTCGACGCTGTGATTATTCCCCAGCAATCCGATAATCTCCGATTCGGCAAATACGGCGCACGTACTGCTGATCGAGAGAGGTGTCCCCACCGATTTGAAATGGTAGTCGCTCAGCTCATCCACCCCGATCTCCAGATTCATCGCTACGACGTCGAGAAATTTCCCCGTTCCCGCCGCACATCGGTCGTTCATGGCAAAATTGACGACATTCCCCTCGGCATCGAGAGAAATGGCCTTGCTGTCCTGTCCGCCGATGTTGATGATCGTTTTGATCTCCCCGTAGCCTTTGGCGGCTTGTTGCGCCCCGATAGCGTTAGCGGTGATCTCACTGACGTTTTCATCCGCCTCTTTGAAAAGTTTCCGTCCGTATCCGGTAGCCACCGTATAGACGACCTCCGTCTCATCAATCTTCAATTCACGCAATAACTCGCCGAGCGCTTCTTGGGCGTATTTGTAAAACATACTCCCGCTCGCGCTGATCTTATGCCCGACCAGATTTTTATCCTCATCCGCAATACTGATTTTGATCGCGGTAGAACCGATATCAATCCCTGCAAAATATCTCATTTCTTCATTCTCTTTCGATTTTTTAATGACTCTATAAACGCTTCAACCCGCGTCGTAAGCTGTCCGTGCTGTGAAGGGCTGTAATCACTTTCTATATAGAGTATCGGGATACCCTCCCGCTCCATTGCCGCAAGCACGCTGCGCTGTTCCATTTCATAGACTTGACACCCCGCAAATGCCTGATAGATCACCCCGTCACCCTTATAACTGCGAACCAGCTGGATGATACGCCGTATACGGTCGTCGTTTTGGGTGAATATCGGGCAGGTACACGCTTTGAGATATTTATCCGATACCGAATCGATCATGTCGTAAAGATTCCACTCGTCCACGGCTGCCATGTCATTAAACATACGGTTTGAACTGCAGGTCTCGTCGGCAACGATAATCGCATCGCTCTCTTCGATGATAATGGGGATCTTATAATTCGGAAAAATCGGCGGAGATCCGGTATAGACGATACGAGGACTCGCTTTTCCGGCGACGTGTACCTCATCCTCAGCACGTTTTTCCAACTCTAAAATCAATTTTTCGACGGCACCGGTCCACTCGTCTATTCGGTCAAAAAAGAATGCATTGGTAACCAAAAACATATCGACACCCAAAATCGGAACCGCTTTGTTTTTACGAAATTCGGTAAGTTTATGATAGAGTGACTGTGCGTACCCCACCTTTTTGATAGAGCGTTCCAGATTGGATCGGGTCAGTTTTTTACCCTGATATTTGGAGAGTTTCACGGCGAAACTTTTGACGCTCTCGCGCCAATAACGGCGGCTCTCTTCACTCTCTTTCGTTCGGGGAAATCCGACATCGATAACGGTATGTCCGAAACTCTCTATAATGGCTCCCGCTTTTGTCTTTTGGTCGCACGTCGTCGGAGAAAACGTGATATCGGGTTTATCGGAAAAATTATCCGAGGCGAACCACCCCACGGTCGCTTTAACCAATGGACACGACTTTTGAGGCAGCAGATCACTGCCGATCTCGTCATCCGTGTAAAACCCGTTGCACAGCCGGATCGGTACAGCGTCCAGTGCATAGATGATTTCAGAGGGGATTTGGATACACATCGTCCCGATTTTCGCTTTCCCCTCATGCAACGGTTCATGGCGGCAATAGACCTTTTCAAACAAATCGTAAAAATAGCCCATACTGTGAATAGGGGATTTAAAATCTTCTTTGAGGGCATTGAGGACACTGATTGCCTCCATCGCCTTGTGACGGTTTTGACGCTCTGCCGAGGTCTCAATCGTGTGTTCAGTGTACATGTGTCTCCTTATTCTGATCCATCGCCATTCGGAGAATAAATCCCTCTTTCGTCGATTCAAAAACGGTAAGTCCTGCGAAATTGGCTTCCAGACACCCCTCTTCGGGACATGCCGCAACGCATTTCAGACAAAGTGTACAATCTTCCGTCACCAGATTTTTGGATGTCACATCATCGGCAATCTCTAAGATATCCATATCGCACGCGCGGTAGCAGTCACCGCACCGGGTGCATTTTGAGCCGTCTTTGTAAAGCTTCAGAAGTGCGGGTTTGGAAAAAACATACTGCAACGCCGCCATTGGACAAAAATAACAAAAAAACCGCTTTTTGACGAATGATCCGACCAAAAACAACCCGACAATCATCATCCCCAATGTTGTCATCACCGTATCGGTTTTAGAGGAAAAGTCGATATAGAACTGATTGAAATTTCCCGTAAATGCCGGAATCAGCATCCGTCCGGGGCAGATGTCGCAAAAGGGCATTGAAAGACCGTTGGGGAGTTTCGGAATACCGAGTACGGAGTTGGCGATCATCACGGGAAGCAGCAGCAATAGCAAAAGGAGAATATATTTAATACTTTTGATCTTGCCCCGATTAGCCCACGAATATTCGCTGTATCGGATTTTCGTTTTCCTGCGTAATGCACTCAGCCAGTCCTGCATCGTCCCCAGTGGGCAAACAAACCCGCACCACCCTTTATTCAATACCCAAAACCACACCGCAAACATCGCTAATGAGATTAGAAATGCATACCCGGCATACCCCATAAACATATCTATCGGATGTTTGAGATCGTGCTGGAGCATTCCGACATAGCATTTTCCGCCGGTTCCCTCTGCGTTGTAAACACAGGCAAACGTCGGAAGCTTATTTCCAAAATCCAACCCGATATAGCCTCCGTATACAATAAAAGCAAATGCGGCAATTTGAAACCAAAAACGAAACCGCACAAGATTCATATTATTGACCCTACGGCGCAAAGAGAATTTATTCTTCATCAAAATAGATCTCCTTAGCCGTTTTTCGCTTGCGTCGTCGGTTGTAATAAAACCCTAGAGAAAAGACGAGCATCACCCCGATTACCGTAGCAAACGCTAATGTTTTGGATTCGTATTCGAGAGGGGTATCTCCAAACGAGAGGGGGATACTCATCGCGTAATGTACCGATGTATACGATTTCCCATCATACACGCCCGATTCATTGACATCATACGTCGCACTAACGAGGAGTTTTTCAGAGCGTTTTTTATCCGCTTTCTCTTGCTCATAAGTGCTTTTAGGGACTTCCACCATCATCATCCCCTCATCATTAGGCTTAATGGTGTTTTTCCAACCACTCTCCAACTCCACATCCACAGGGACATCTTTTAAAAGCTCCCCTTTGTAATAGACTTTCAGAGGGATAATATCTCCGACATACAAACAACAATTGACATGATGTTTATGGATCGTTTTCTCCATCATCAGTTGAAACGGCAGTTGTGAAAGAGGTTCGCTCAAATACCGAGAATCAGAAGTTTTACCTCGCACCTCTTTTGTCCAAGAACACGAAAGATTCCCCTCTTTGTTATAGAGTCGGTGAGTAGAGAGTTGGACGTTGAGAACACCATCCACTACCTCTTGATGTTTTAAAAAGAGGTGATAGTTCCCTTTGTATTGAGGCGTAAAGGTTATTTTTGAGCCTGAAAGATTGTGCTCTTCGATCTTGCCATCCATATCTCGGATATACAAAACTGAACCGTTCAGATCTTTTAATTTTTCATTTTCTTGCAATGTTCCTGATTTAACAGACAACTCTTTGAGAGGCGATGCACCGAGCTTTGCCTCACAACATTTTTTCTTTTTGGTTTCATCGAGCCATAGAGTATCAACCGCACAAAGCGACGTGCTTATACATACCAATACAACCGCTATCTTCAATTTAAAAGTGAATATTTTCACTGACTTCTCCCCATTATCAGAATGTCACTTTTAGCGTACCGAAAACTACCCGCCCGGGAGAGACATAATATTCGGTATAACTTCTATCAAACAAATCATCCACCGATACGCTCGCTTCGAAATTGTCTGTAAATTTGCGGGACAGTTTTAAATCCAAAACCGTATAACTATCATATTGCGCCGTGTTGGCATCATTACTGTAGCGATCACCCACGTAGCGTGCAGAAATTTTGGTATCTACCAAATTTGGGTTTGAATACGATAGGCTTAGTGTCCCTTTATGCTTTGGAACTTCAATAAGGTATTTACCTTCAAGTGCCGTATTTTCTTTATACTCTTCAATCTTGGAGACGTTATAGGTGTAGTTCGCAAATACTTGAAGTTGATCTGAAATAGGATAAAAAGCGTCTACTTCAATTCCTTGTATTTTTACTTTTCCAACATTTGTTTTGGTTTGTGCGGCGGTGTACCCTCCACTTGGAGCAGTTGTGATGTAATAGAAAAAATCTTTAGCATCATTTTGATACGCTGTTAAACTAATTTTCCCATCATTTAAAATTGTTTGATCCATCCCTACTTCATAGGAGATAACACTTTCCGGTTTTAGATCGGGATTTCCATACCAAATTTTCGATCCAGATACAAATGTGTTATAGAGATCAGATAAAGTAGGGGCTCGATAAGCGCTCCCCGCAGAAGCTCTGAAGGATGTGTTCTCATTTAAATGATATACCGCACCGATTTTTGGGCTAAATCCATTCGTCGATGTACTATCATAATACGTATCCGTTGTAGCCAAAGAACTGTCATACCCATGACCGTCATAATTCGTCCATGAATCATATCTTCCCCCTAAGTTGATAATCCAGTCTTGCCCTAAAAATATCTCATCTTGGAAAAAAAGACCTAGGTACTTTTGCTTTCCTTCAACTTGGATATTTTTTCCGCTCCCGTCGATGTAATGGTTTAATCGGTCAATATTTCCCTGCCGGGCATCAGCACCTGCGACAAACGTACTTGTTCCGAACAAAGGGTTGTCTGTATACGGAACCGTCCACTGAATCGTCCCCCCACGGTCAATATTGGTATTAGAACTCTCATACTGAACAGCTGTTTTTGCTGTATTGGCAGAGTCGTAATCGCTGTATTCGTCTTTAATGAAAGCTTTTACCAACATTTCAGTTTCATTGGCAAATTTTTTAGTATAACCAACGGTATAAGTTTTTTGTTCCTGATAGTAAGGATTAAACTCATTAATAGGCAGTGTTCCTGTTGTCTGATTATCATAATATGAACCCGAGAGAAACATCGATGATGTTTCATCCAAATCGTATGTCAGTTTACTGTTGAAATTGTTGCGTTCCGTCCCTTTGTCACGTGTATATGATTTAGTATTTACAGGAGTTTCAGGATTATATCCATCACTGGTTGTTCTGTCTCCAGAAAGTAAATAACCCACTTTTCCCACTTTTCCCATCGTTGAAAGTGAGGCGATTTTAGTATTCATACTCCCATAACTGAGTGTTATATCACTTTTGGATTCACGGGTTGGATTTTTTGTAATGATGTTAATAACCCCTCCCATAGCACCAGAACCATACAATGCCGATGTTGCCCCTTTTACTATTTCAATTCTTTGTATGGTTGAGACAGGGATTCTGTTCCATTCAATATCTCCACCATAAAGATCATTCATCGGTACACCGTCTATGAGCAGTAATACGCGTCCCTCAGTCGTCCCCCCGAATCCACGCATAACTATTTTGTTAGACGTTCCACTCGTCACTGCACCCATGCTGTGCTTTACATCCAGACCGGACACCTCTTTTAATAATTCATCTGCACTTTGAGCGACCGAATTTTTGATCTCTTTTTGTGTAATTACTTCGATACTCGCAGGAACATCGATAACTTTACGTTCCGTACGTGTTGCCGTAACAGATACATCTCCTAAATCAGCTACTTCATTAGCATAAGCACTGCTGCAAAACAAGACAGCGGCCAGAGATATCTTAATATTAGACATTAATATCCTTGCATTAAAAAATTGAAAGGATTATTTCAAAGAAGTGTTACATTAGTGTTAACTTAAACTAATGGATTAACACTAATGTAACACTCTTCTATCATAATTCTATTTATTAATATAAACTTAAGGAATTGCGATGGTAAATCCCCGCCGTATCACCCACAGTATCTTACTCTCCTCTTTGATTGCAGGATCATGCTTGGGGTCGGAAAATCTCGGTATTATCAATGTCGATTCGACAACGATCGATGACCGGTTCGACTCGAAACAAACGGAAGTTTCAAATACGTCGACGATCAGCGGCGAGAGTGTTGATCAAGCCCATATTGAAAATATTCAGCAAGTGCTCAACAGAATTCCCGGACTCACAACCGAGGTAACGGGGGGAGACAAATTCAAACTTCACATTCGCGGAGTCGAAAACCAAAGATATATGGGAGAGAAACCGGGGGTTGCCGTCGTTATCGACGGTGTCCCGGTTTTTGAACGGACCGGAAGCGTCAATATCGATTTGGACAATATCGAATCGATTAAAGTGGTAAAAGGGGGAGCATCCTACCTGTTCGGCGAAGATGCGCTAAGCGGTGCCGTCATTATCACGACGAAAAAAGGGGCAAAAAACAGTTACAGTGCCGTAGGGGCTGAAACGGGAAGTTTCGGATTCCGAAAATATCTCGCACGTGCCGGCTACGCAAATGACACATTGAACTTTTACGTTCAAGGATCAAAACGGACAAGCGACGGCTATTGGGAAAACGGCGGGTATGACAACAAATACCTTAACTCAAAATTTCAATACTACATCGACGAAACGAGTGACATTACCGCCGGTATCGAACTCTCTGACCGTATGAAAGACAGCCACGGTACCGTCAAAGGGGCAAGTGAAGCACAAAGTAACCCCGAAAGCACCTATAACGGCACCGGAGATCGTGACTATGCCCGCAAATTCGACGTATCGTTGGCCAAATATTTTGTAACCTACGCCAAAGAGCTGAATTCAAACTCCAACCTCCTCGTAAACGTCTATCAATACAATGACGATACAAATTTCATCAGCGCCCCGATCAGATACGATCTCACCGGAGCCTCCGTAACCGATGATGATGCGTACGCTACGAACAACGACTACTTTCAGATCCAAAGAGGGATAAAAAGTGAGTTGAGAACGTCGGGCAGTACCTTTGCAACCCTTTTTGGGATCGACCTTCGGGATAATTATTATGAGAATAAAACCAATATCCAGCAGAGCTATTGCACACGCTTAAACTTTGCCGGAACCGCCTGCTATTCCGATGCCTATAAAGTATATGCAGGGACTATTACCGGAGATGATAAAACCGATGAAAACGTCTATGCTATCTACGGTGAGGTAAAATATGCCGTAAACAATGATTTTGTCGTAACGACCAATGCCCGGTATGACCGTATCGAAATGGATTATGATGACAGTTTGCACGATATTAAGCTCGACAAAAAATTTGATGTCGGTTCGTATCGGTTAGGGTCGACGTATGCGTTGAACGATGAGACTTCTTTGTATGCCAACGTTTCAACCGGATTTAGAACACCTACCGTCTCTCAGCTATTCTCAGGCGATATCGACCCGACCAACACCAAAGTCGAAAGCAATCACGACTTGAAACCGGAAGTATCTTATAACTATGAGATAGGGCTTCGAGGCAATACCGCCTTCTTCGATTACGACGTCGCGGCATTTTTGATCAACCGAAACAACTACATTATGGCGAATGTCGGACAATACTCGTCAGTCGATCCGTCAAACCCTTCTTACAGCGTAACGCAATACGATAACATCGGCGGAATGAGAAATAAAGGGGTTGAGCTTGCCTTAAACACCGACAGAAAAAAAAGTGTTTATCTCGACATCGCCTATTCGTATATCGATGCAAAATTTACCGAATATGAAAATTTTAACCTGACACTAGGAAATCCGTACGGGCAATACAAATCGGGAGCAGAATTTACAAACCCTAGCAGACAATATACGATCCAACACTACGATCTTACGGGAAATACCGTTCCGCGTGTTCCGAAACACACCCTGAACATCAGTCTTAACTACAACTACAACGACAATCTGCTTCTAAGCTCGGAAATCAATGCGAAATCGAGCTACTACGCCGATGAAATGAACAAAATCGAAATTGCGGGCCAAGCAACGTTAAACCTTCTTGCAAACTACGTTTACAAAACGGATAAAAGCAAATGGGAGTTTTTCGCCCGGGTCGATAACGTATTCGATAAATTCTATTACAACACGGCACGATCAAGCGGAGATGCCAATAATGACGGTGTGTTTAATTCCGAAGACCTATCCATCACCGTAAATCCGGGACGTGTCTATACCGCAGGCTTGTCAATCAAATTTTAAGGAGACAAGATGAAAAAAACAGTTTTAACTCTTATCGCCGCAGCAACCCTTTGGGGATACGGCGACAGTGCCGTCTATTGGACTCCTCACGGATGCGATGACGGAAAAGCGGCCGCATCCAAACACGGCGGCCACGGCAAAGGGGAGAGCGCCATGTTCGCCCTCATGAACAGCGATGGAAATGCTTCGGCACGTCTAATCCTTCCGGATCTATCTGCCAAGCCTTTGAGCTTTAAACGCAATACCGTAATGCTTCCAAAGCCTCCGATGGGAGGCTACTACGCTGTCGTGGCTGAGGCTAACGGCACAAACGCCGTATTTAGCGCTATACGCTATCTTAGCCTTCAAGGGCGCCCTTCCAAAATCTCTCCGACAAAACTCACCGCTCTGAACAAATCCGTATTGGAAATCGTCCCTGATCCGCTGCACCGTGAGCATGACCGATATACCGCTTCCAAATCGTACCGCTTTGTTCTCCGTTTTCACGATCAGGCGCTGGCGAACACCGCCGTATCCTTGCAGACGCATAACACCCCTGTACAAACCGTTACGACGGATGGAGCGGGAAAATTCACGATCACCCTTCCCGATGATTTTACAAATGTACGGATCGGCAGAAACGAAAACAAACCCTCCGAATTTCTCCTCACTACCCAGTACCGTGAGAGTGAAACACTCTATCAGAGTTCTCTAAGCATGCCCTATTCGCTCAATCCGAACGATTACTGGCAATCTCAAACCTACGGAGCCGGAGCTATTTTTATCGGCTTTTTAGGGGGTATTTTCCTCTATCGACGAAGCAAAACCAAAGGAGCTAAACGTGGATAAATGGTTAACGTTAACGGCACTCAGACGGGTGATCCAGCTCACCGCTTTTGTCTTTTTTGTCTACGGGGCGATGATTTTCGCTACCTTTTACACCGGGGACAAACTCACCCAAAGTCTCCCCGCCCTCTCTTGCGCCTATGATCAGAGCGGGGGAGATTTTTGTGCGCTGATCCCATTACAGCATCAGATGGATCACCGGGTATCAGGCATCTTCACCGAAGGTGAAAAAGTGATGCCCGCATTGATGGGAACACTCATCACTCTCGGAACCGTCGCCGTGCTCATCCTGATCCTCAATAAAGCCTTTTGCGGATGGTTCTGTCCTCTCGGATTTTTCCAAGAGACGATTGGAATGATCGGAACCAAGCTGGGCCTCACTCAGCTAGGAACGCTTTCACGCGAAACGATTACGAAAATCCGCCCGATCAAATGGTTTATTTTCCTCTTTTTGGTTCTCATTCTCCCCCTGTTGACCGGTATCGGCTTTCTCGGGCATGAATGGGGCAATCCGTATTGTTCAATCTGCCCGAGCCGTATCATGACGACGGCCATGACGGGAGATATGTCGCAAGTCTATATCTCTCAGGCGAATTGGGGCTATTTTGCACTCTCACTGATCGCCGATTTGCTGTTCGGACTGATGATCGCTCTGGCGCTGTTCGTCAAGGCGCCGTTCTGCCGTATCTGCCCTATCCTGCCGATGCAGACATTGTTTAAAAAAATCGGTCTGCTCCGCCTCGTTAAAAACGGCTCATCCAGCTGTGAATCGTGCGGAAACTGCGTCAAAGCATGCCCTATGGATATTTACGAGATTCAAGAATCGGCGGAAAATAAAGATATCACCCACGCCGACTGCACGCTCTGCGGCCGATGCATCGAGTTTTGTCCGCATGACGGTGTCATGAACTACAAATACGGTCCGCTTACGATTCTTTCGTCATCCAAAGAAGGATTTAAAAAACGGACAAAAATCGATAAATGGTGGAGAGGCTAAGTCGTGGAAGCGATGACCCTTCTCTCTTTGTTCCTTGTCGCCCTCTCCTACGGGGCCACCGCATGCATGCTTACCTGCATGCCGCTGCTCTCACCGATTCTTTTGGCTAACAGTGCAACGCGGCAGCAAAGTCTTAAAGTGCTCCTCCCCATCAGTCTGGGGCGAATCAGCGGCTACATCGTACTATCGCTTATCGCCTTTGCAGGTTCTTCTCTCCTAAAAAACATCATTGCCGATAAGACGCTGATCGGATATTTACTAGGAGGGCTTACACTTGTTCTCGCAGTCCGTCTATGGTTTTCGCTAAAAGCCGGTACTTCGTGCTGCAGCTCAACGCCGCAACAAACGTCTCAAGGGAATGTCGCTCTCTTTTTTACCGGGCTTCTTCTTTCTATGTCGTTGTGCGCCCCCGTCATAACCATGATGACACTGAGCGCCGCTACCCCTTCCATAGGATGGGCGATATCGTATGGCGCAATATTCGGTCTGGGTGCGACATTGCTATGGTTTCTCTTTTTCTCCGTCGTTCTCACCGCTATTCTCAAAGAGAGCCTCGTCCACCTTTCACGCTATCGGGGGTTTCTTCAACACGCGGCACCGATTCTTCTCGCAGGAGTCGGAATCGCTATTATAAAAGGATGGATATACCTATGACTTCCGCTCGAAAATCATTTCTCCTCTCTTTAGTGTTTCATACCTTAATGGGTTCATTGGCTTTTTTTGTTTTGGTCCAAATGCGCACTCCGCCCCCTATGGTGAAAATTCCGCTTCGGCACATAACATTGGTCTCTTTGAGCGATAGTGCCCCGATGCCTCAAACAGAGACAATTGTTTCACCGAAGCCCGACATTACGCCGCCCATGCCGATTAAACCGTTGAAATCTCAGCCGACCCCTTCCGCTAAGGCTCTAAACTCACAACCCGCCCCCGTTCAAACCGCGCCGAGTCAAACACTCGTCCCGGTTCAAACCGTATCGGCACCGCCATCGTCTCAACCGAGTGTTCAAAATGCACCGGCTGCCGAAGCC
>Ga0209340_1000701_pt1 | contig 31923 bp, 44 predicted proteins | sample EPASupsiteSAE323_FD_187266 | JGI IMG/M metagenome (GOLD analysis project Ga0209340, IMG submission 187266) | Bioremediated contaminated groundwater from EPA Superfund site, New Mexico - Sample SAE3-23 (SPAdes) (version 2) | ecosystem: Environmental > Aquatic > Deep subsurface > Groundwater >... | reverse complement strand
TTCGGGATGGTATCGTCACTGGGATTTGGAACATCAGCGATTTACTCACGACTATTACCGGCGCCATTGTTGCCTTTGTCTTTTATATGTTTAGCAAGACTTCCAACAAAGAGAATGAAACCATTATCAACACTATTAAAACTAAGTTCATGGAATTACTCAATGACAAGGATAGTGTGATAAAAGAATATGCCGACCGCATTGTCGCTTTAACTTCGTCCGACAACACGAATAAAATATCTATTCAACTCAAAGACCAAGAGATTAATTATCTCCGTAATGGGATTTGCATTACTCCCAGTGGCAAAGAAGTAAAATATCCTTCCGAGGAACTCAAAGCCAAAATTGCGGAAACTAAAGATTTAAAAGCCTAAAATGGTATTGATAATTATGGTCTCAATCCTTTGCGAACCAAATGGGTCACCGATACTCGACGCAAATGGTAATCTCACTTTTTTAGCCGGGACCAAAGAGTTCCGGCAACGTATTTTCAATCTATTCAATACTCAGTTAGGTAGCGAAGAGTTTTATCCCGAATACGGCTTTGATTTATTTACAGCCGAAAATTTACCCCCAACTAATCGCGACCAATTATTACAAATCCTTGTTATTGATGCATTAAATGTTTACCAGATCCAAGACCTATATGGTATTAAAAGTGTCGAAACTGCTTTTACCGGCTCTACTGGAGTTGTAAATATAGTTTTGACCGATGTAAATGGAAATGATTATTCGGAGACGTATGATTATGAGTTTTAGTTATAGCGGTTATGTACCGGAAACAATTGACGAAATCTTTATTCGAATGTCGGCGGAACTTAAATCAGTATTACCCAGCATTAATTTAAACCCCGACAATTTAGTTTACCAATGGCTCAAAGGTGAAGCTAAAGAGAAATATTACCTCCAGCAAAACATCTTAGATGCGACCAACAATATTACCCCTATTAGCGCATCCGGTGTATTCCTCGACAAGCATGGAATTGAACGGGGTATTAAGCGAAAGAAAGCGGCATTTGCTAATGGTGAAGTTTTAGCAACATGGGTGCCAGATAATACAATTGTTCCAGAAGGTTCTAAGTTCGCTACAGCGAATAGTAAATCTTATGTATCAACGGAACCTATTACATTTGTAGATAAACTTGTTATGACCCGCCTTGGGGGAAGTCAAGATGATATTCCCAGCGGCTTTAAAAATCTTTACCTTAGCGGTTTCTTCTCAGACGCCGACTATGAAACATGGATTGACGGTTCCTTTTATAGTTACGCCAATGATATTGTCACATGGTCAAATACCGGCTATTTAGCATCCGGTGCTAATTATTACGTAACACTTAGTGGCACTATGGGTGCCTATGTTCCCGTACAATGCGATACGATTGGAACTTATGGTAATACGGCTTCGAATACAATAACTATTAATAGTGATGGTTTGGCTAACATTACTACCGTGACTAACGAAGCAGACGTTATTAATGGACGAGAAGTCGAAGACGATGAAACCTTCCGACGTCGTATCCTTGCCGCCAATGGTAAAACCTTTACCCTTGAAAATGTGAGTAGTTTGGTAGGGGATATAGTGGGGGTTAAGAATGTTTCCGTGTATCAAACACCCGCATTGGATAAATCAACCTTAACTGATTTTGATGCCCAAATTGTAAACTGTACCGGTGTGTATCCTTTAGAAGGTACCGGCTGGTATGGCTTCTCTTTCTATCCATCGACGGGAATTGCTACTATAAAACAATTTAAACTCTATGGCAAGGTTAGCGGCTTTGCCCCCGACTTACAATTTAATATGTATCAATATACAAGCGGCGCTGTGGTTACCGGTGGCACAGCATTAGCCACTTATACCATTACTAGAGAATTCCTTAACCGCGATTATCCCGAAGAATGGCAAGATATTACAGTACCTATGAAATATAACGGCATTGAAAATATTCGCACCTATCAAGTGGCTTTCCACCATACAGAACAGCCAACGAGTGGCTATTGGATATTGGCTATTACTGGCGCTATGGCATCCAATTATCGTTTGGATAGTTTTAGTGGACTTGCGACATTACAACCAAGTGGTTTTATTATCAGAACATATTATGGGGCGCCATCTTATAACATTGATGTTATTCCCTATAGCAATTACATTTTCGAAACAGATATTAAACCGGAAATAGAAGCCATCTTAGATAATGAAACGGGTGGCTATTCACCCATTGCCATTGGCTATAATATTACTGAAGCGACGAAAGTTTACTTGAACCTTCGTGGAACACTTACACTTTATGTAGGTTATACCTTAGCAAACGTAGTATTAGAAGCCAAAGAGAATATTACCAAATATTTAGAGGAATTAGATATTGGTGAAGACGTAGTGTATTCTCAAGTCGAGCACGCTATTATGGGGGCGAAAGGAGTTAAACGACTTACTAATTTACAAATGCGCATTAATGATGGCACATGGATTACCCGCAACGAAGAACGGGATTTAGCCATTGCTCTCAATGAATATGTCGTCTTAGATAATAGCGCCGTCTATGATGGAGTCCAATTAACATGAGTATTCGTAACTTTCTGTCTAATATTAACGAGGCCTATAAAGGCGCCAACAACGGCCGACAAGGGCATAACTTAGACGTATTAGCAGAAAGGGAAAATGGGACTACTAATATTTGGAATAGTATACTCCCGAATTGTGGGCCAGTCGTGGTTATTAATGAAGAAGAACCATGGGCCGGTAGTGGCGTAACAGTTTCGCTTACCTATAAGAAAGCTGTTATTAGTGGCTGGGCTACGGGCTATGCCTATGATACCTTCTACTACTATCCACAATATATTGGCCTTGCTGAAGACTTTACAACGAGTTTTTACATTACTGGGCGAGCGCAACAACAATTCCTTATCACCGGAATGGTGCATCAAATTACAGCCCTAACCATTTCCCCTGATCTAAATGTTACGGTGCAATGCATGGCTGATAATGGGGCACGAATGTTATACGGCGTGCATAGTGAAAAGGAACGGGAAAATATTTATAAGACCCAATTAGGAAACTGGGTATCGTCGAAAGAGTGTAATCGTTGTACTGGTAGTCGAATATATGAAGGCTTAATTTGCCCGGACTGTGATGGGTATGGATATGTTGGCTTGCAGGCACAAGACTTTCTTTTAGTGAACCAAGGAAAAAGCTTAGGGATAACTCGTATAGATGAAAGCGATGAATCGTTAGCAATGCGTATCTGGGCTAAACGGTGGAAGATGGTGCCAACACCTACTACTGTGAAAGAATTTGTTTCTCAGTTTACTGCTATTGATACTGGCTGGATAGAAATTGAAACCAACTCATTTCCAGAATGTTATTATAGAATAAAACTTCCTATTATTGAAATGGGTTCACGTATAACGAATTTACAAGAAATATTAGATTATACTTGTCCAGCCGGAACTAGTGCTACTATTGAACCATACTATCGGTTAGCAAGCGATGAACCATTATTGGATTTGGAAGCGCTAATTAATAGTGGTGCTTGTATGCAACCAATGGGATTGTGTGGAATTAATACGACCCAATTCTATGGGATAGAATGGGGCATGGATTGGTTTGGCGAGAATATAGTAGTGAGCGGAACAGATGGATTTAGTTTTACCGGATTACGCTATTGTACGGATGCTGGTGCTATTGATTATACTGGGGGCGTATTTAGTGGCGCGTTAGAAACTGGTATGACAAACATTTTTAAAGATATGAGTGTTATAAATTTTTATACGGTAATATATAATGACCAACCATTCACTGGTTTAGAAGGATTGATATTCTAATGGGACATTTTCATGTTTATACGGAAGAGGAAGATTATGGGACTATACCCAACCACTTTGTTGATAGTGGTAAAATTGCATTCATGGATACTATGTTGAATGGTAATCCGTGGAATACTGGTTGGAAAGTTTATCTTGCTGTAGGAGATTCCACTGCAACGAATAGTGGAGTTAATGGTCCTACTAGTGTGACGCCTATTGCTAAAGGTGGTAGTTGGTTAGGGCCAGATAATACGGACTGGAAACTCTCTAATGAGACCAGTCTTCAGCGAATTCAAATGACATGCTATCGTGCGGGCAAAACATGTTATCTACGGGGCAAGATAACGAACACAGAATTAGTGAGTGGAGATATTCACGAGATGGGAATATTTCTTAGTGAAACTGCACCTACTGGTAATCCAGTAACAACTACAGCACAAAGGGTAAACGCTATGCTCTTTCGAGCCGTAAGATACTTGGATAATGGAACACAATACATTGTTAGTCCATTAGTAAAAGTCGATGGTACTGATCTTATCGTCGAATACGTCTTTGGGGATATGGCATAATGACCAGCAACAAATTTTATCGGGATATGTATGATCGTCCTGTCAGTATGAATAACGTGCGACCAGATTTATTTGGCACAACTGGATTAGTAGATGGAGTGAGTGGACTCCAAGGTTGTTTCCACAACATGTTAGGACTAAACCAACGAGTTAAACCGATTAGTGGGTTTGAAATTACTAACGCCGGAACTACCTATACTATCCATAGCGGCTGGGCATTAGTAGAAAATGTTCTGACTAATATTGCCGAAGTTAGTGAAGATATTTCAACTGATCCATACGCAATCTTTTCAATAGATAGAGTAGGCGCTGATATTCTGCATGATACCGCAATACTTCCCCTTATTTGGCAATACACGGGATATATGTTGGGATATGTAACACCAATGCAAGCAAACGCTACAAAAATGTTTCCGGAATATTTACCCAATAATGGTTCCAAAATGTTAGGAGGTATTAAAGCATCTAACGCTTTAGTAGTTATGGATAAAATGCTCTATTATGGTTTAGCATCGGATAATTATATATACTTTACAAGTGGCATTGAAAACTATGATCAAAGTTTAAAATGGGGTAATAATCAGTTAGGTCTAATTTCCCCTACAGTAGTTTTGAGTGGTAGTGTGGAAGTTACCGGCTCTATATATTTAACAGGCGGTATACAAAAAAATATAGGAAATACTACTATTACAGGGAATGTATATTTAACTGGGCAATTGTCGATGCCAAATAGTCCAATTATTAGTCCACTTTATATTACAACACCAACTAATGATCTTGGACTTATAATTCAAAATAAAACTACTTCCGAAAATCATAGAACTATTTATGTTACAAGTGATGCAGAATGGATAAGTTTGTTTCCGGGTAATACATATAATGGTTATGATGGTGATGTATTAATCATCTGTGGAACTTGGACACATAGTGCAACCAATACAATTACATTAGCTAAGTCTATTAGTATATATGGAAATTCAAGATGTAATTTAGGAGACATGTTTCAAAATGCTTCATACTGTGTATTTGAAGGAGTAGCATTTAACAGAATCACTTCAATAGGTGATTACAATGCATATGTCAACTTAACATTAACTGAATTACAAATAAACGATACGTCAAGTTATATAACAATATCAAATTGTAGTATTGCAAACTATTTAGCTTGTTCTGGAGATTTTATTACAATATCGAATTGTAAAATAGCATGTTTAATAGAAACGACTTCTACTTGTAGTAATTTAATTATATCGAATTGTAATACAATTTCAATATCTATTACTTCAGTAACAAATTGTTCTATTGTTAATAATACTATCAATGGTGGAATAACTATTGATTCTTCTAATTATATTGCCATTGATGGAAATATAATTACTGTTGCTGGTGACGTTGGTATTTCTGTTACATCTTCAGGCTATATATCTATTATTAATAATATGAATATAATTACTTCTACTGATATGTATTATACATCTGGTAGTTCCAATATAGTTATTGCAAACAATAATCCAACAATAGCTTAATTTTTTTTATTTAATTTATATGTTTCAAAGGTTCTGTATTCTCTAAATATAGTTTTAATATCCTTTACAGATTTAACTGAAAGATACATAAAGAGAATAATAATTCCAAACAATCCAATAAGGATTAACCAGCCAATAATATCATCATACATATAATATACCTCATTTAATAAAAAAACGACATACTGTACAATGCCACTTTTTTTCCCGCTTTATCATTTGACTCCCACACTTCGGACAGAGTTCAAAACTATGTCCACAATCATGACACGTTATATTACTATGCAGTTTGCCGTCATCATATTGCGTAGTCGCAATTATAAGATTAATGCTTTTGCATTTTGGGCACTGCATTATTAATTCGTCTCCATATTTCTGGTAACTCATCTTCTATATAATACGCTTTGCCCTCTATCTCTACGAGACAAACTCCATCATTACGGAGTGCAATCATTTCGAATACAGTGCCTATTTTAAACTCTACATTACCATCAATTGTTTTTACATTTCTTGGTAGAGAGTATAATGTTTTAGTTTTCATAAGAAAAAATAGTGAATACTCCTATTTAAGTTTCATCACTGGTTTTAGTATTTACAATTATTTTTATACTGCATGCTTTCTGTACTCCACTAAATCTTCGCATTTCATCCATTAGATATCGAACTTGTTCAGAGAAGTTAAATTCATTTGATTGTTTATCTAACCACTCTATATCTTCTTTTCTTAGGCTTATTGTTTTATTAGGCATAATAAAAGATAATATACGTATACTTATAAACTTTACGTATCTTTATCAATCATACGTAAACATATACATTTTCAAAAATCATACGTATAGTAACTGTTGGAAATAAACATTTTTCTCAATTCTGAAAGCCTACAAATGCCGGCAGTATAGTTTAGGTTTTCCCGAACATTATATAATATATAATATATACCTTGGATAAACCCAAACCATACCAAATAATAAATAACTAATTATCTTTGAGAAAATCTTAAATGTTAATATTAAATGTCAACAATAAAGAAAAATTTAAGAGAAAAAAGATATATTTACGTATGATTTTCATTTATACGTATAATATTTTATAAAGTGGTATTTTAAAGGATTATAATTTTTATCCCTTATGATTTATCGTTGGCAACTTTTCATCGGCCTAAAATAGCCCCTAATCGTCCGTTTTCCATAACTGCAAAACTTAAATCAAACGAAAGTAAAACTTTCTCATCTAAGTTGTCAAATCTACTTAGTAAGGTAATAAGATTTCTTGCAGTATTAAAAAAGTTTGGTGTAAAAATAATACCATAATAATTAGCAAGGTTATGCATTAAAGCCCCACCTATAAAATATTAATATTGTATTGGGAACTAATATGGATGACGGAACTAACTCTCTATAGGGGAAATTGGAGTCGATAAAATTAGCGTCAAAATAAAAGTATTTAGTCGAAAGATTATTCATAGTCTATACCTCACGAAGGTTGATGTAAAGTATTTACTACGCTCATCATACCAATTAGTGGTTGGAACCAAATTGTCTTCTATCCCATAAGCATTGATAAAGAAATCACGTCTAATAAGATTCATAAAAAAAGTGTTGCCACTCTAAGTGGCAACATAGTAGCGCCGGTCATTAATCTCGGCGGCTTTAGATTTGGCGGTATTGGATTGTTTGGCTAAATATCCTACTACACGCGTGTAGAACTCCGTCTGCTTACCGCATTCGGGACACTTAGTAACCTTACCCACCACTGTGTGTTCGCCACATGAACTGTACCCATAGTTGATACAGAATTGCCCTTTGAACCCCATGTCCTTAATACGTTTATGCAGTGCATAACTTTGCTCCTTAGTTAATTTGCTTTCGAAGTTTATAAAGGTCATGCCGCCACCAGTTAAGGCGCTCTGGCATTCACTCTCTATTTTAATTCGCTCCCACAGATCAATAGGATACGCAAGCGGAATAAACTGGTTACTATAATACGCGCGTGTTTCCCCTAAGTCTTTGTTAATAGCAGCCATCTTCCCAGCCGCACTTTCGCTGGGCACTTCTTCCACATTAAATTTAATCCCATTCGATTTTCCCTTTGTCTTCTCAACCAAGCGTTGGATGACTTCTTTCATAAAGATGACGCGCTCGCTGAAGGCAATAGCGCTACTATCCGGAAACATGATTTCGGCAGCATCATAAATACCACAGAATCCGACAGTAGCAAAGAACATAGAGATATCATACCATTGTGCCGGTTCCTTAAAGAAGGTAAGGTAGCCAGTAGTTATAAGCCATTGGAACATATCTCGATAGGCGCTAAGATAATCTATGCCTTTATAAATAGTAGCGTCGAGTAATTCAAAATATTTCCCCTTCTGAAGGTTGACCTTTCCAGTATTCTTCACTTGCTTGGCTAAGTGGGCCAATCGTGGCAAGTTTAAGTTCACAACACACATGGACCCAATCTTGACTCCACCACCACCGAAACTATTCTGTTTAAAGTCAAACTCTAAATTTAAGCGGCAACACATTGAGAAGCGCTCGGAATAATTCACATTCATGATTCCGGATGCATTGCGTTCCGTTACATATCTAAACCAATCAGTTTCCGGCTCATTCGTTTTAAAATTAGCGGTAAGGATTGGGAAATGATAAGGCAAGCCATTAGGTTGGCCTTTAATCATAAACTCGACCACAATCTTCTGGATGCGAAAGATGGTGGGTATTAATTGCTCAATTGTTTTGCCATCAGGGAAAATATAGTGGGAAAAGATATCTTTATAAACTTGCTCACTATTTACCGACACATTGGTAAATGGACTGTCTCCACCTACGCGAAAGTTGTTTGAGAGAATATGAACAAAGGATTGATAGATATTTTGGATTTCTTTATCAGAATAACCGATATCATCTTTTATCAATTCACAATATTTCCCCTTCTCAACAAACCATGCCATCCATGGCATAAGGTCGGTAGATGCGACAGCGCCGGCAAATTGCTGCGAGTTGTCCATTATAAATTCTGTATATTGTCCCATAAAAGACTCTAGTCTTTTAGGTGGCGCGGCCCGAAGTTTGCCGTAAGGACGTCCTTCAGTAGCGATCTCGGTGGCAGAAGTCCCGAAGCAGTAAGGTTGTAACTTAGTGCTGTTGTGGACATAGATGGTGCCATCCCATACTTTATCCAAAGAGAATTTAGGATTTCGTTTGGAACCGAATTCATATAATTTGCGAAAAAAGTATTCTCTCATAAAAGGATTTGCTATTTCGGTGGAGCAATTATTAGGGGATATTGTGGGGACATTGGCATTTGCATTTACACTTTTGTCTGCCAGATTTCCCGCTGCAAAATAATCATCCAATAACTTGTTCGTGTCCCGATAGCCGAAGCCGAGAATTTCCTTATTGCGTTCCGAGAGATGGAGCGCCATATCTTGTTCGAAAGTAGTTACCATAGTTCATTAACTCCATAAGTAGTAGTATTTCTTAGTCGGTGACCAATAAAAATGTTTTGAAAAAAAAAGTTGTCTATTAGACAACATCAAGGTTTTCGGATGGGCCACGTTCTTTCGGGGGTGTCATAAGACTTTCAAGGGTGGAAAGTTTATACTGGCTCTCCAGAAAAGATTTAAATTTACGCTCGTTAGCGAAAATTAGGAATCCTAAATCACTAACTATTTCCCCTAACTTATGGAGCAAATCCATCATCGGCTTTTTATAAGTGGATGGAAGTTGTTCACCAAATTCGTTAAGTTGCTTGAACTTAGCGTCCATAATGATTTCCCATTCACTTGGTTCGGCTTCGGTTAAGTCGACTTCGTCATCATCTATTTCATCGCTCATTATTTACCACCAAAGTAGTGCGTGCCATACGTAGTTGGCTAATTTCGAGTTGGAGTTGGGTAATTAGCTTTTCCTTTTCCATGATTACTACATTCTGTCCATTAATGGTAAGGTTATGGCGCTTAGTTTCTTCTTCTAATTCTACGCCTAACTTCTTAACTTCGTCGCATTGTTTATTCCATTTATCAACTAAACGGTTGAATTTTTCTTCGGCTTTACCAGCTTCCACTATATAGTGGATATTCTGTTTTAATGCTTGGAGTTTATTTATAAACTCCACATCTATTTCAAATTTTTCTTCGTCGCTCATATTTATTATCTCCATGAAAATCCGTCTAAGAAGGAGCGGATTTGTGGTATGGCTTGTCCTTGCATAACCATGGCGCGCATAAGTTCGCACATGTTAACACAATCATGCAATGACCTAATGGGTGTTGTTATTATATCTTTGTAGTTCATATTAATCCCTCAAAGTTAATTCGCCAACGTCGAGATATCGGGTAAGAGTATTGATGCCGACGTAGTGGCACTTGAAAAAATAAAATTGTTTCGAGTGTTCATCTTCCAGAAGGCTTCTAATTTGCCCCTGATATAAGTAATTTGATTTATTGCCGGTCCTAACATCGTTGCAAAGACAGCCTCGAAACGCTCCGTATTTATGTGTGATCGTCGCAACTCGCGTAAGAGTTCCGCGTCCATAGACGAATGATCCAATGTTACATTTTTCAACCAATATTTCCCCTTCTTTACTTTTCACCTTGTTGCCATACAGTAACCAAATCAAGGCCCTCTCTCCAATCAATGAACGGCATAATCTTTCTGGACTCGGAGTCCAAGATAAAGCCCGGAATATTTGTCGGCTGTTGAATATAAGCAAACCGATTCGCAAAGGTATCCAAACCTTTATAAGCCCCACAGTTAATAGCAATTACACTTTTTTGTCGGCGTAATGATACGTTAATATTAGGTGTATGACGGTGAGCTTCAATACCAATGTCGAAGTCTAAGTCGAGTTCGTTAAGTTGCATGATGGCACGACTTGGGTTAAGTTTGCTAGTGCCTTTAGTACGATGGGTCATAAAGATTTTATAGGTTACTTTACCAACGGTTAAGTTGAGAATACCACCATCACTAAGGAAGGCGCCAGTTAATGTTTTCTCGGCTAACTCTTCTTCTATGGTTCGTCCGGTAGCATTCGAACCAAAGTGACTATGACAGCCACTGGTTAGGGCAAGAACTTTATGTCCTATTTCATCAAACATTGTTTTTGCAGCATCCAATTGACTAATATATTGAAGCTGCTGGTCTTGTGCTAATCCTTTAGGCGCATCCGGACCCCAATCAATTACGTCGCCGAGAAAGAGAACGAACACATGGTCTAAGTCTTTGATGGCTTTGACGTCTTGTAGAAGCCTATCTCGTAGGCACGCTTTAGAGCCAATGTGGGTGTCAGCCATACAGATAATGAGACATCTACTATTAATAGATGCACTATACTCCAAACACTTAGGGGTGGGACTATCTTCATGATAATTTTTCATCCAATCCTCGAAATCTTTCTTCGACTTTTTTACCGTATCTTCAACACGTAGGTCGGATTTATACACCTCATACCAATTACGTATTGTGCGAGACGTAACATTTAATTTAGAGCCAATAGAGATACATTTCTGTTCTAATGTATCACCAATGGCTTCTTCCATTAATTTATCGAACTCTTCTTTAGAAGGCCGCATAAAAATAATACCTAACATAAGTTAGGTTAAAAAAGTATTTAAAGTTTTAGACAACAAACTCAGAATCTTTATCATTCAAAAAAGATTCAATCATTTTTTGAGATTCCCATTTAGTACAATTACAATTAACTATTGTTGTGGCATTAAGAAGTTTATCTATTTCATTCCATTTAGCAATAGGATATGCTCTGCTATAGTCATAGTCTTCTACCTTTACACAACATGGATAAAAATTACCATCAGATACTAGATATGGTTTTAATCTACCATAATAACAAATTCCGCTACGCTTCTTTCCTCTTTCCGGCATATTAACTTTCTTAACACCATTGATATTTATACCATCAAATACTTCAGACAAGCTTGTAGATGTATTATTAATATCAAGGCGAAATTGAAAATATCCATAGGATTTATTAATAGATAAAAACTTTTCTATCCTATTCTTAATATCTAATGGACTTTTGGTATTAAAAACATAATTGAAACTATATCGACATGGAAGCCATGAAAAATCCATAAGATTATTAGTATCTATTAAAGTAGTACATCCTATAACAATCCATGATATTTTAGACAAAATAGACCTATCTATTTTATGAAGATTATATCCATTAGAAGCCATACCAATTTTTAATCCCTTTTTATTACAAAGGTTAACAAATCCATCAAAGTCGTGATATAGAGTTGCTTCACCAGCACCTATTTCTACACTTTTTAAAGATGGTAAATGATCTAAAACGTATTCTATTTTATCTAAACTAATCTCTTCTTCATTAATTGGTCTATTTTTTACTAAACAAAAATGACAATTAAGATTACATTTATGTGTTAAATCAATGGTAAGGGAAATAGGTTCCAATTTCTTAATAGAAGAAATGTGGTGAAGAAGTTTATAACTCATTGGCAAATCACCACAAATTCAGCTCCATTATTTCCCGTTTTAACTTTAAATAAGGCTTCCATCATTTCTTCAGAAATATCTTGCATTTGATTATTAGCCTGTGTTTTGAGAAAGAAGGTTCGAATATATTTTAAACGTAATCTACTTCTCCATATATCATTTTTTAAACTATTTCGAGTATACACTCGTTTATGGCCGCATACAATATCCCCTTCATTAAGATCTGTATGTTTTTGAAGCATACCTATTTGAACACCAATAAGACGATTATATGAATTGGCATTAGGAACAAAGATATAGATTTTACCATTTTCTTTTAGAAGAGTTTTACATTTCTGTAAACAGAGAATGGGATTTTCTACATGTTCTAATACATCGCTGAGAATAATATAATCAAATTTATCAGTAGTGACTAAATCTTCTATTTTACAATTATATGTTTGCCAGTATAGATTTTTACTATATTCTATAAGAGACAATTCTGGCTCACAAGCTGATAGGGTAATAGGAAGTTTAACTAATTCTTTTGAAAGTAATCCTTCTCCTATTCCCACTTCCAATACATTTCCTTTAAGTTTTCGCAACATAAAGGCTTTTTTTCGACATAAGAATTCTACAATCTTATCTTTACGGGTTAAGTAGTAACTCATATTAAACAAACTCCATATTATCATCTGAATGATTTAAACACGATTCAATAAAAATATTTCTACTCTCAAACATACATTTATCATATGGGCATTTAAATGGCGTATATGATTTAAGGTCATCTAAACTCATTTTATATTTAGGATCATAGGTACCTTCATTGGCACAAATAATACAACAGGAAAATAGTTTGCCATTTGGCGCCAGAATACATTTTACAGAACCTTGATAGCATAACGATGAAGATTTTCCCCATACAATTTTCTTTTTAATCATATTGTCTTTATCTATTTCGTCAAATTCCTTATTACTTTTATATACGTCATCGGATATTCGAATATAACGAATATTGGGATATTTTGTCCGTAAATCTTTAAGTTTGTTAATGTAATCAGTATTACTATTTTTATGAACTACATAGTTTAGTCCATATTTAACTGATGACGGAATACTCTCTAAATGAATAGGAATATTATGATCTATCCATCCATTTGTAGAAACTCTTATCCAACTCATTAATGATAGACAACTTTTTATATTATGAAGATTAGAACCGTTAGTCACTAATCCTATTTTGAGATTGCGCTTATAGATAATATTTACCCATTTCTCAAAATCATGAAATAATGTAGGTTCTCCACCACCTGTAAATTCTACACTCTTTAAATGGGGAAGATTATTTAATGTGTTAAGAACAGTATCCAAAAATAATTCTTGACCATTATTTTTATCTTTTACACCACAAAATTCACAATTAAGATTACATTTGTTGGTAGGCATAATTTGGATATGGAATGGACCTTTACGTTCCATTATATCCTTATAATAGGGTAAAAGTTTTTTATCATTACCCATTAAATAAGTTAAATCGGACATAATATTTATATATGGTATTAAATATATAAAGATTATGATAAAAATAGATTATAGTGTAATTTATGTTAACTACAATCAAGGACAAAAATTAGAAGAATCTATTAACGATTGGTTAATATTACCAGAATTATTAATTCCAAAGGAAATAATAATAATTGATGATGGTAGTAATATTCCACCAGTTTCTAAAGGAATAGTAAGAGTGATAAGTTTAAAGCATACATGTCATATGGCATATTTATCAAATCTAGGAGTAGATGAATGTAAAACCGACTGGTTTATTTACTGGGATGCCGGTAGACAATTAACGGTTGAATATATTACCCTACAACTTCATTTAAAAAATGAATTAGAATTAAATATACCATTAGAAGTTAATTTAAGGGAACGTGGAAGTTTAATTAATAAATTTGCACCATCTAATTGTAAAGTAGAGATTACCGATAGTGAATTTCTTCCAACGGGAATTTCTATGATGAATAAAAAAACATTTCTCTATTATAATGAAGTGTATGATGATGGAATAGGACGCCATGATATGGATTATAATTATCGCTGGCTTTTAATGGGGCGTAAAATCTACCATTGTACGTCAATGGTATTAATTCATATTAACCATGAAAGGGGATATCAGACTCGCTTATTAGTCTCGCGGAATGAATATGTCTATCAAATTATGCGACCTCTTTATAAACAGCATAATATAACTGACTTAAGGAATTGTAGGCTATTAGGCATTGGAGAAGAAAATGAAAAAAGATGGCGGGAACAATTACTCCCTACTTTACAAGCCAATCCAGCAGCTTATATAACTGTGACTCACAAGTCAAATTCTGCTTCGTAAACTCGAAGCATTTTTTCCGCATATTTTCATACTCGCCCGATTTCTCTAAGGCTTTGGTTTGCTCTATTAAAGATTCATAACTGCTATAATAGATTGCATTGTCGGTAGTGAAATAACTTCCGTCATATACACTCCGGGCATGCTTATAAATGGCGAGAAGTGTATTGCCGCCAAGTTCCACATCCCTCTGGCATTCAATACCGTCTCCGAAGATCGAAAGACCAAACTTATGTCTACGAATCGCATTTAAATACTCTCCTATATTTGTATAATGTTGGTTTAAAAACTTTTGACTAAACTCTTTTCTTACCGGATTACTAGGACTCATAGAGAAGAAGTAATCTTTTTCCCGCTGGTCATTCCCACCGAGCCATGCTTGTGGGATAGTAAAATGTAAGGGGAAATCGGCACTATAGGGCAAGTTGACTATTGGTGTTTGTAGCGCCTTTTCTCTTATCGCCATTTTGCATTTGTAATCGTATCGAAGGTTAGGCAGTGGCTGCGAAGTAAAGGGATCGTTGCCCAAGACGCAGCACTTGGGTATAGAACTATTCCATAATTGAGTGAACCCATATTGCTTATAAAATGGGAAGAGTTTATATGGAATACCCGCAGATTCAAAGATAATTGCATCATAATCGTCACGTAGTTGTTTAATAGGCGCAATTTTCCCTTTTAAATAATCTTTAAAAAAACCATTCACTCTGGTATAGAAATGCTTCTCATTAGCATTACAGAGACCTAATGGTAAAGGCAATGCATCCACAGTGTGTCCACTATTAACGGCGCCAATATATAAGCCATCAAAGGCATAGTCACAATGGTTTTCGTCGGCAAAGAGAAAGAGGAGTTTCATTTAAGCACCATCTTAAAGTAGGTTGGCTCATATTTAATAGTATCCTCGTAGTCTTTGACTTGCTTTAAATACTCAGCATCTTTCTCTTTATTAAGATTAGCCGTCGCATTATAGTTAGAGAAGTTGTAGACTATTGGAAACATTTCGGCAAACATCAATTTCCCCTTTGAGCATAACGCGTGAGCAAAGGCATGGTCCCAGCCAACGGGAACATCCGGACTGTCTGTAATAGTTTTTGCTAAGGCTACGTTTACTATCCATTTGGATGGTGGTGTTAGATAAAGATTCGCATTATCTTGTATGCCAAGACTACCGGTAGGAATACCATTCGCACAGAATACTACTGGAGTAACTAAGAGAGCAAAGTCGTCTTGTTCGCAAACCTTTTTTATGAGTTCAATACGGCCGGAGTAGTAATAGTCATCGTCTTGTAGGAACGCCATATACTTCGTTGAACAGTATTTAATAGCGGCTAAGAGTTTACCACGGCCAGTATCCTTTGTATTATGCGCTTTGAGCAACATACCTTTAGGAAAGATTTTTAGGTAATAGTCAATATTCTCTTGTTCCGTCTGGTCGTCGTAAACCAAACAAACGGGAATGTCGGCACCCTTCACACTTTGCAAACAATTATGGAACATGGCTTTGCGTTCCACAGAAGGGGTTGTATGAATGGAAATATAGAGACTAACAGACAATTGTGAAGCCTCCAGACCATGGCTTGTGGATGATTTGTTTATTTGGTGTCACGGTAATTATTTGCCGCTTCTCATCTATTTTAACGAAGTAGGTATCTTCGATGGCTTTAATGACCCCACGTTTATTATCCCATCCATTACCTACGACAATACCATGTGAGTTATATAATGGGCCGCTATAGATATTAGTGTCGTGGAAACATATAATACCTTTAGATGACATTAAGGGAATGTAGAGTTCAAGTTCTTTCATAGTATGTTCGTAGATGTGTGAAGTATCTATGAAGAGAAGGTCTATTTCTTTATTGGAGCCGTTCTGGTAAGTTTTGGCGTACTCTACATCATCGGCAATAACTCTAGTGTATCCTTCTTGTTTATAATCTGCACAATTAGGGTCTATATCTACGCTAACCAGAGTAGCACCAAAATGCTTTATATATTCTAGAAACACTCTGGTAGAATTACCAGATTCAGTTCCTAATTCGACAATTGTTTTTGGCTTAGTAATCATAAGTAATTCAGCCAACCAGTCATTTATTTCAGACATAATACTATTTTCCATATTATCACTTCAATATTATTTTATTCCATTTCTTTTTATAAGAGTCTAAATAAACTAATAACTTTTTCCTACAAATATTTCTTTCTTCATCTGTAATAGATGAACCACTGTTGTTATTCCATGTATTATAAATGATTAACGGAGTGGATATGTATAACATATTACCTAAAGTTAAAACTTTATTTACCACTCCTATATCCCAAGCAAATGGCATATCTATATCTATAGGATAATCCTTTATCAATTCTTTATTAAACATATAGGTTGAAGGAGTGGTATTTATTATACCATAATTACTTGTTGCTATTATTTCTATTTTGTTAGGTACATTATCGGTTATGTGAATAAATGACGACGCTGAAAATACCGCTTTGGTTGATTCCATTAAATTTAATTGAGTTTCTATTTTATTACTTAACCAATAATCATCCGAGTCACAAAAAGCCACATATTTAGTCTTAATTAATCCGTATATATATTTTATTTTCCCAACCGGACTATTAACACTAAGATACTCTCTTGGACATTCAATATATTCATTAAAGTTAAATTCCTTACATAACTGTAAAGTTTCTGCGGAAGTGTTAAAATCGTAACAGATTATAACGTGGCTTTCAACGCTTTGATTCTTAATACATTGGAGAACAATGCGTAATCGGTTTCTTTTTTCTTCCGTATTATCTTTATAAACTAATACGACTATACTATTCATCATGTCAATACCTCGTCAAGGGTAATATTCCAATCATAAGACAATTTATTAGGCGACCACCATTTGGACTGCACGACTTCTTTAGCATGTTCTGCCACTACTATTTCCCCTAATTGTCCATCCAACACACCTTTCAAGCGTTCTTTGGCTCGACTAAAAGTGCGTTCGTCATTAGGAATCATATGCTCATCTTCGACAAGGTAGGACATTTCCGCTTTAAGCAAACGTTTAAAGCCGTCGATGTATTTGTAGTGAAGGATACGAATTGGATAGAATTGTTTCGCTTCATTACGCAATTCAAAACTTCGTGTAGTATCAACGGTAGTAAATAATTCACGGTTAAAATAGTAGTCAGGATGCCAATAGAGTGAGCGGCCTAATCCATCACTAAGAGCATGTGCCGTGCCGCGATAAAGTAGGTCTGGACGATATCTGTAGAAGCGCTCATGGTACATTCCCGCAGCCAATTGTATATTTGGTGTAAAATTGAAAACTCTGCCTTGGGGTGCACGATTAGGTCGAAATTGAGAGCCATCAACGAGATTCACCAAGTCCGTATAGAGCATCCATAATGGTTTTGCCGCAAATTCATTTTCTATCACCGATATTGCTTTCTCATTGATGAATTCGTCTGCATCCGTTCGATGTAAGAGTTCTGTATCTGGGAAATGAGTATGGATATACTCCAAGGCCTTGTTCTGAAGAGTTGAGCGGTCTGGCTGTTTTCCTGCGGCCAAATAGGTAATTCTATCAGCATAACTCTTAAGAATGTCTGTAGTCTCATCGCTACTCAATCCATTTTCTTTGACGTCGTAGGTTTGCGGGATTGACCCTTCCACGACGACTACATGCTTTGAAAAACTGAGGGCGTTTAATATCTTGCTCTCGATTATCTTGCCCTCGTTGAGAACGGGCATAAACGTTGTCCAGATCATACATAATAATCTCCTTTAAAAGGTTCGCTATTATCTGTTTCCATGCCGCGCATTTTACTATCTTTTACGAAGTAATCAAATTTCATGTCGGTAGGCACTTCCGTATAGCCTTGGCATCGGCGGCAAATACCACAGATGATAAGCTGATGTTCTTTGTCTGTGGTAAAGTAATCAATGGCAATAATATTTCGCTTACCAATACATTCACAATCTAACGAAGGTACACCAACTTCTGGTGGCGGAAATTGCACATTATAGAGATGCTCAATCATTTCCTTGGTTTGATTTAAAAGCACATCAAATGCATTCGAAATAGTCTGAGCGCAAGAGACACAAACCTTATTTAAATGAATGGGATTCTTTTTACACACAGAACATTTTTGCATAAAAAAATATAAGAAGGAATACTATTTAATAATTTCCCGTCCTACTTGTTCATGGCAACTTAAACAGCGAATAGGATGATAACTATTTCCATCTTCATTAAATTCTACAGCATTAGACTCGACACATGTTTTTTTATGTTTGCATTGCTTAGCGAAACATTCCGAACAAATTGGTGGATTATTTATCTTCCACATAATACCATTTGAACCACCACCTATATAGTCATCTTTACTTGGATGTTCTACACTTTCATATTTAACAAAAGATCTATCGCATTTATAGCACGCAACCCTTCCTATAGTATAGAATTTAAGGTCTCTATGTTCATCGAAATATCTTTTGCGTATTTCGAGAAACTCTTCTAAGGAGTCGCAGAGTTTAACTCCGTCGGCTACATGTGTGCCATTTTCATAAAAGATAAGATATTGCATAAAAAAAAAAATTATAAATAAGTTAATACCATCCCTATAATACCTACTAATGATACAAAGATTACAGCGACGCAACCTATCTTTAATTCTTCTAAGTAGTTTTCAAGATACATTTGTTTTCTTGCCCATCCTAATACAACGGAGCAAAAAATAAATAGAATAGAAAGACAGATATATCCTATCATAGGTAGTCAACCAACGCTTTATTTATCTGGCCCGCTATATTCTTTAGCGAGCAGAGTTCCGTTACTTTGGTTCCTTCTAAGGCTCGAAGGTTAGGAGCGCCACTCATCTTTAGGTTATAGACTTCCCGCATTGCCTTTCTAAGGCTCCCAATCTTTGGGAGCCGCCATTGCTGATAATCATGCACCATCCAGAGGTGGTTGGTCTTATCATTGCTTATGGGAGTCCAAGGGTCGCACTCAACAAGCCATGAGTTCCTATCGTTCTGATACTCGAGGTTCCCCGAATGTCGCCCGGCGATACATGGAACGCCACAGCCCATGGCTTCTGAAAGCCCAGCACCCCATCCTTCTCCCGCAGAGCTTGAAACAAAACAGTCGAAGCTGCGGTATAGACTTGTAATGTCTGGATAAAATTGTTGAGTAAATCTAATCCGGCTATCCCGTTCTTGATATGAACGGGCGATTCGCTTCCAGTCGCGGAATCCTTGTGGAATGGAAAGTTTATTGACATAAATAACATTTTCATTTTTATCAAACTCCTGTATGAAGGCTTCCCATGCGAGTTCCGGCTTCTTACGCGCAACCCACTCGAAGACACTTCCAAATACAAAATCAAATTGGCCCCAGTTTAGTTTTGGGCCATCCGGTACACAATTTTCCGGCTGTGGGTAATAGACGACTTTTATTTTCTGTTTATCCACACCATCAATCTTCGCAAAGATATCCCGACAGAACTTGCTTTGGGTCAAGATAACCTTCGCCTTCCTCAAACTATTCCACCATTCATGCGGCGCCACATCAAATTCGGTCACCGTAAAGTACGCTTCCTCATTAGGGGAAACAGTGGGGATTTGATGTAAGATGCTGAGATTTGGCCCACCTTTATAAAGGTATTTGTTCAGCGGGTTGGTGGGACTAAGTTTATTAAATGGCATGATAGCCACTGGTAGATTAGCCATTTCTGTTGCGAGCGGATAGCGTTGGGTCGCATGTATATACCCCGTATCCCCTTCAAAGAATCCTTTCCATACAACTTGTTTCGTCATACAACTTCTCTCCATTTAAAAAATAGTTCCATCGTTTGTGTTTTGTTGCCTACCTTATAACGGACAATCACTTTCTCTATGCCCCATTCAAAGGTGTGGTAATCGCCGGCAATGCCGCTGGTAAGGTAATGCTCGGCGGATGTTTTGGTAAGGAATAGGTAATCATACCCATCCCGTTCGTCACTTAAGATAATAATTTTCATAGATAATCCCTCGCCTTGTTGTCTTTGACCAACCGAATTGCAATCATAACGCCACTGAGTTCATTGTGCAACTGATTGTATTCATAAAAAAATGGGCGCAATGTATTGGCTTTAATGCGGCATTCGTGGATAAGTTGTTTATATAAAAGCCTATGGTCGGTACAAATCTCCGCACCACTATTACGCACTTCTTCGCTCCCACTAATCATTTTCATGGCATTGATAAGGGATTGCCATTCCAATTGATTGTCAGATAGGGGATATGGTTGTCGCAAAATATTATCGTCGACTTCATCATATACAACTGACTGTGCCCATTTCCCCTTTATATAATAGGTTCTCATGACATCAACTCCAAGTTAAACTTGTCGAATTCTTGTTTCCAGCGAGCGCCAACTACTCGTTTGTCCACTTCCTTCTGACAAAATAGTCGTCCATTCTTTCCCATACTATTTCGTAGACTCTCATCTCTAAGTAGGATATCAACCTTTCGAACCATGTCAGCAATATCGACGGATGGTCGAATGATACCTTTGTCCTCATATTGAACAGCCACTTTGGCTCCAATCCCACATTTTCCAATCATATCTCCTCCTCGTTCTTCATAATGACAAAACTCACGTGTTGTTGCCACGTCGGTCATGACAATCGGTTTCCCACATGACATGGCTTCTACTGCCGGTAGATTCATTCCCTCGCCTGCGTTGGCAGAGATGTAGACGTCGCAAGCATTATACATTTCATTCATTACTTCGGTAGGGAATCCGACGTCGAAACGGAAGTTTCCCGGAAAGATAACTCTATCGCCGTTGAGACATCCGAAGGCATGGAGGGCCTCACGAACGTCATAAGCCATGCCGGGGTCATTAGTGTCCATATGTAAAAGTAAGTGGCGATGGGGATTTCCTTCAGTGAGCTTAGCGCCGATGGCAAGAGTATGGAGAAGACGTTTACGCCAGCCGGGACGTCCGACCCAAAGTATAAGTTGATCATCTTCAGGAATTCCTATGCGTTTTTTAAATCGTTTACCCGCTTCTGGGTCCGGATGGTAGGCTTCGGTATCAATAGGATTATAGATTTGGCCCACATCAAAGCCATTCCGTTCCGCTATATCTTGTGCGAACTTTGCCACTACTACAGTGCGACTTACTTTATCAATAAGGGGTAATTGTGCCACCCGCGGGTCTTCATTATCCCATGGCAACCAGTAGAGCGTTGGTATAGGACTTTGCTGCATCCATTGGACCCGTTGCGGGTCATCATGCATAAATATAAAGTCGCTTTTCGTTTGTTCAATAAGCGCCCCTATATTTAATGGCGTTTCCCCTTGCCATTGTGTAGGCACATATTTCCATGCGCCACGGTCTACAACGAATGGCATTTGTTGCCCATAGGGACCATAGAACCATTCTACTTTGTCGCGCGTCTGGTCGAATAATTGCCGCATGGTATGCGCATACGACAAATTGCTTTCTAACAGTACATTAAAACTTAATGCTCGTGTCATATGTTTATAAAGGTTCTAAGGGTTTATAAAGTTAATGCAAATGAAATCTTTTGATGCAAATCATTTCTTCATACGAACACTTGTTATATGATTCTGTTCAAACACATATGAATTAGTATAATGAGTAAAAACTTGTTTCATTATATAAGCACCATGTGTATAGATAAAACAGTTTATATAGAGTAGTTTCACACTCGTCCCTTCATATAATGAGAATGATAGAAGACAATAATTTTATCAAAGCGTTCCTTCGTAGTAGGATTGCTAAACCTATCGTTTAGCAACAGCATACGGTTTATAAGCGTGTATAAGTCGGCTTTGGATAGAATGATATGGTCAACATCCATCCGTTCAATATAGGCGGTCATTTGACCTACCGTTGCGGTATCAAAGAGCATAAAAAAAGTTAGTCTAATAAGTCCGTGAAATCTTCCCAGCCTTCACGGATGCTTAATAAGACCAAGTAGCCCATTAGGTCTACTACATCATTCTTTCTTAGTTGTTCGGCGTTTTTAATCCGCGACAACTTATCATCAATACGTTGTTCAATACCTTCACTCTTACCCTTATGGAAGATATTCATTGGCTCCAATGCGCTATTTCCATAGCGTTCATTCTTTACATTAAGGAAATGCTCTAAGGCTTGTAGCACTTTAGTAAATTTGCCCATAAAAAAATTATTACCATTCTTTTAACCATTTACCTAATATATAACGTATTTCAAATATGAATTTATTTGGTCTATTAATTTCATACAACAAACTACACCAAATATTACCATCAAACTTTACTTCTATTTTCATAACTGTTTTGTCACTTCCAATACATTCCCATGTTTTCGCACACTATACCCATATCCCCTTAAGTATTTAGTAACCGTAGCATTCCACTGTTTAAGACCGGAAAATTCCAAGTAGCGGTGAAGTGGGAACGCAAAGAATATTTTACCATGACTGTCTGGTTGTATGCCGTTGTATTCAATATACTCGTCAAAATATTTAGACAAAATATTGGCAGTCTGTCGATGACTTCCCGCACTTTTATACGCTTCCTTGACGAGTTTCCTTTTCTGTTTGAGGTAACTGGTTAAATCCTTTTCGAGTGAGTTTGTAGAGTCCGCCTTTTTCATGTTCAATACTTCCATCTTCAACCAAATTGTCGAATTTATTTTGTAGTTTCCGCTTTGAGATGCTGCCATCATATAGTTTATAGGGGTTAGTGGGACAAGCACAGAGAATCTTTACCCGCATTAACTGGTCATCATCAATGAACTCTTTGCCAAAGATTTCCATGGTCTTGATTTTGTAAAGGCTTATAAGTCGCGCTTCTGGTAATAGCGTGGGCGTATATTGTAATAGTTGTCCACAATCACAGCGCATCACTTCGCGGCTATAAGTTTTTTTACAGAGTTCGCAATATTGTTTAATCCCAGTTGAAGGGAATATGTAGACTTTAAGTGGCACATTCCGTATACGACCGCTTGGAGTAATGCCTATATTAGCCCGCAGTCGTCCTATGGCTTGTAGCATTTCTTCTTCGGTATAGATACGTCGCCATGTCTCATAATCCCAGCCACTAAGTGCCATACAACTTTCCATCTTATCCGGCGGTATATTTGGCTCGCATGCAATAATAACTGTGTCGCATTCCTTATAATACTTATTGAAGGAGCGCAGATTATAATATTTCGCAAAGTCAATATTTTTTGCCGTCATATACTTACCGACTTTATTATTCACAAATTGCGTTCCAATCATCAATACTTTCCCTTCTGATTGTGCAGCGATTAAATCAAAGTATTCACATAACCGCTTGGCTGTTTCTTCCGAGCGCCGCCATGATGATATAGGATAGCGGGCACCATTGCACTGGTAGGCCATAGAATAGCCATTATTATCGGGATCGAAACAATAGGTATTATCTATGCGAAACAATGTTTCCCCTTCTACAAGGTTATCGTGGAGCATATGATCCCAGACAATTTTACTCGCCGTGCCATCCAAGCCGATAATTTTCATACCAAGGTCTAAAGGATTACTATTAAAGAAGGTAAGGTTAATAATGTTGTTTGTTTTATAAATCATATACCGAACGTTATCCTCGGTCATATATTTCCACATACTAAATAGGAATGAGATAATGTCCGGCGGAACTTGGGTAATAACACCGTCTGTTATTGCCTTTGCTAAGCGTTTAGTGTAGCGCTTATTGACTTCTATCTCTTTAAGATGACCAAGATTAATGCGCCGAATAGCATTATAATCTAAGAGTTCCTTGCCAAACTCATTAAGGATTTGTATGAATTCGTCTTCAATGTTCACTATTTGAAAGACTTCACGTAATTGAACTAACCGTTCCATGCTCAATTGTTTCTGTTGATTAAAGACGCCAATAGGATTTTCGTCAATAATTATGCAGTCATAATCGTCTTTAATAGTTCGGTTTGGTCCGGTAACGGTATCTAAGAAGCGTGGTAAGAAGTTGTTAATGTGAGCGTGACATAATCCTAAGTTAGGGCGTTCTCTATACGCCCGCTCATAGGTAGTTTTATACTGACATGGCTCATTTAAAAATGAACACGATTCACAGAGACTACTGATATCCAGTCCTTGTTTTGCAAGTTTTTTATATTCGGGAACAAGACAACACTTCTCTCGACCGTGCAAGTGCAAAAAAGTATAGTTCCGAAAAGTGGAATGATCCACATTTTCTTCGATAATATCATGATTAGGGGCAATGTAGATGACGCGCATACCAGCAGCATCGAGCGCCATTAAAGTATTAGTTGTTTTGCCGCCGCCGGTAAAAGTTGCGATGACCAGATGTCTTCTTGGGTCCGTCCGACAGAACGTTAGAACCTTCTGACTGATCGCTGTCCGTATTTCGTTCTGTTTCATGGAAAATAACTTCCTTTTCACTGGTTAATAATTCCCGTATCTTATCTATAGTATCTTTGCCAATACGGGTGCCTTTTAAATCTTTCTCACATTCTTTCGGGAAATGGATGGCATATTGTATAAAAGTATCAACCGTTTTATACTTATCTAATAACAATTTCCCCTTTCCTTGTGACCCAATATTAGGAAGTGTGAGCAGTAACTTCATACGCTCGTCGCTAATATGCCACTTCTTTTTGGCCTGCTTTATTTCGAACTTTTTATTACCTTTAGCGTACTTATCAAGAAAGATAATTCGTAATGCCGCATCGTGCTCGTCGCAAACGGGGTACCACTGGACCCCCATGAGTTGAAGCCGTAACTGAGAGGCTTCAACAAAAGCAGCGACTCCAATGCCATGCTGTTTACGAACGTTAATAATAGTTTCATCCCAATCACCGATAAAGATTATCTCTCGATAACCATCGTAGTAATCATGCATTTTTGCCAACTGATCAAAGAGTCGTCCGTCCAGAACAGAGGCAACAAAATCGTTAGCCTTTTTACGTTCAACCAAGAACTCGTAAGATTCATTAGTATAATCTCCACATTGTATTCCTCCAAACTGTAATTGGTCTCGCTTGTAGGGGATATTGTTAGCGACAAATACATCTCCTATAAATGTGCGTCCCGTAGCGGACCGCTCTTGTTCACACGCATCTTCAATAATCAATCTTGGTCACCTACGACAAACCATGCTGGACCTTTAAATTTAGTAATACCTTCCATTTCCAATAGCCGAATAAATTTGCTATTAGTAATAGGTGGTGCCGTTGGTACTTCTATAACACCAAACAATTCGGCTTCTAAATTTAAACCTTCGCTAGTTATATAATGACTATCTTCGTCACAATAGACCGGAACTTCTTCCAGTTCATACTTTTCTACATCTACGTCTTCTTTAATAATGATGCCGTAGAATACCCGAACAGTTATAACATGTCCCATTTTACCACCACATAATTCTATTTTCACTTTTAAATCGAATAGGATATCGCATATGAAACTTATCTATACGACTTCTTATTTCTCTTACATGATCATTACGACTTGTTCTTTTAAACGGCTCATAGAACCGAAGAAATTGAAGAGACTGAGCATAATAACAATGTATTTCGAAATAATAAAGGAATTTCATAAGTTCATCTTCCATAGTCCTAATTCTTTAAACAAATCATCATAAATAGATATACTTCTTTCCCTACTACCATCCCTTTTTATAAAACGCATAAATCCATAATCTATTAAAGTAGTATATTTAATCATATTAATAAGTTTCATCCATTTAGCCTCTTGTTTAGGATTTCATAAAAATAATGATTGGAACGACTTTCATAAAAGCGTTTCCGTTCATTGTCGGAAAATAAGTTGTCGGCTATAAACTCTTTGCATGTTATGGTCAAAGGTTCAAGCGGTTTGAAGCATTTGAGTAGCCATAGGATGGCTTTGGTGTTCATACTAATTCCATTCGAGTAAAAGTATTCGAGTAGTTCCACTATATCTTTTTTCATAGGCTTTTCATTCCTTTGATAAAATTAGCGCAGACTTGGCAGTCCGGAGGACAGTATCCTTTCTGTTTGCAGTAGTCGGGATTAAATTTGCCAGCGTTAAAGATGGCTTGTGGTTGCAATTCTTCATAGGCACTATGATACCCTTCGTTGGTATTATTGTGTTTTGCGGTAAGAAGCAATGGTAAGATTGCAACAACATCCTCATACTTTAAGAGCAACATGTCCTTTAAATACTTTATGATGATAGTCCGCTCTTCATGTGAAACATGAACTTGCTCAATAATAGATCTAATAGAAACGCATATGTCAGCGTAGGTATAGCCATACTTCTCAAGAATGTCGTGTACTCTAGTTTCTGTTCTATATTCTGCATTGGGTATCAATACCTTGGGTTTTTCCCGTTGTTTAAATTGTCCTTGAGGTTTATAAACTTCCGTCCCAAATTCCAAAAAACCTATGCGCTGTTTCTTCGCTAACTCTCGATGGAACGCAAAGGGTTTAAAGACTTCATCTTCTTTCAAGTCAATACAGAAGGTGAGCCGTTCGCTTTTACCGGGTTTGCCAAAATTAAAACTGCCGGGCATGCGTCTCATAGACTGTAGAAGCACCAACTCGTCCACTGTAAGAGCAAATCGTTTATGAATGTCTCCGACGACAGACTGATAGATGGTCGGCCCAACAGCGCACCCAACCATAATTTGATACCCTCCGCTCGTGAAAGCACATTCCCTTTTGAACCCGGAATCAACTGCCCACTGCCAGAGTCTATCTTTAGACTTAATTGCCGCATCTACAATTTCCCCTTCTTTAGTTAAACAGTCAATGTCGAAGAACAATTTATCGGTAATCGCTGAGTAATAGTCTGGTCCAATACGGGCAGGCTGCCCATTGTAATATTTTTGCTCAACCTTAGTAAAATACCAAGGCGATATGGAAATATTAGTGAATCTAATATATCGGTTAAGATCATATATTGCTTCCCCCATGCTCTGGAACGTTTTCCGATGAGGCGTCCGACATTCCGCGTAAGTTTCCAAATATTTCAAATGGTAACAACCCCTTACATTCAGTTTCGTATAACTGGCACCATTGGCAGACTTGCATAACAGCACAACGGTCCCATTTAGTATTAGTTCGTATTAACGGAAGATTTTTAAGAATAGCCCGTATAGACGTTATACTACATTTCTTTCGAATAACATGTGCATATGGTTTCCGATTTAGGATACCATTAGTAAAAATAAAGCAATAATCAATGCCACTAACGTCATTATCATCGTAGCCTTCCTTCCGTAAAAACCATTTCTCATCTTCATAAATAGCACTCCAACCATGTTTTAAGAGCCATATAAGACAGTAAAAATTTCCTTCCATAACATACTTATTGGGGAGTTCCTCGGCACTTGCGTATACATCATTGCCAGAGACCCGCCCGACAGGTTTAGGCACTTTGCCCGTTTTGTAATCTCCCAGAATGTGAATATCTCCATCGCGATTTTCCCTATCCCATGTTCCGTAGATTTCTAACTCTTCTACGCAATTAAACTGTTCCAAACTTACCGGAAACCAGTTAGCCCAAATATCGTTGAGACTCCGATACTGCCGACGTATATCGACCCAGTGACTAGATTCGAAAAAACACCAAGCCTTGATATTGTTGAATACATGCGTATTATCGAGTGTAGTGGGGAGTAGAGTTGTACAGTGCGCATATAAATATCGCCAGACTTCGCTTTGCTCGGTATCCAGATTAGTTTTCCAATCTAATTCGAGCATTTCTTCACGGTTAATCTTTTTAAAGACTTGCTCAAAAATAAAATGCAAGTTAGTGCCCTCTTGAGCAATAGGGCTTCCTAACTTGGCGACACCGTCGATATTATAACGCTTGAAACGGTATTTGCATGTTTTATAGTCGAGATAACTCGACTTGCTGATATAAGGATAATCAATATATTGATGTTCGCTCGACATCTATGGGGCCATCCAAAAGCTTTATAGGTAATGTTAGGAGTTCCTCCCTTTTAACATCATCTATTTGCCCCTTTATATATAACTCCTTAATATGAAATTGTTCGAGTATATTATGTAGTTTAATAAACTCTGCTGTTTCCCCTACCACTCCAAAACTCCGTTTACAGTTCGGAAGCGAGTTTATATTATAAGAACTATAATCCCGATGCATCTTTAAGTCGATATGGATATGGTCGGGCTTTATAAAGTCTTTGTTATTATTATTATACACATTTAAAACTGACGTGAAAATACACACCTTCTTTCCCGCCTTCTTTAATGCGTTAATAAGGGGGAATAGGAACTGATAGAAAGGTTCGCCGCCAGTCACAACCACCCACTCATTTTTGAGTTGAGCGAGTATCTGCTCAATAGACATATTGGCGCTTTTGAATACCATGAGTTCTTTGTTGAAACAGAACTTACAGTTATCCATGCAGCCTTGCATATAGATAGTGTCACTAAAATGGACAATATCTGCCGTTGTTGACGTAATTATCTGCGCAATAGAGTATTCCATAAGTCTCTACCTATATTTCTATGTATTAATCCTAATAAATCTAATAGAAAAAAGAGTTGTTCGTCTGAGAATTCAGGAACAATTACAGTGCGTTTAATATCTATACATATCATAATAATCGCCAATAGTTTGTTAAAATGTATATATACGATAATCTACTATATGGATTAACTCTATATAATAGGAATATACAGTTTGGAAATATATCAATGATACGAGCATTCATAAATATCACTTATACCTTATAAAATTAGTGCATATAATTACACGAAATGCAAATGGTGCCGACGCGTATAATCTATATATACTATTTTCTATTTCGTCAATATTAATCATAGTAATACTTTACCCAGCCATCAAATCCTTGTGGTAAATAAAAAATCTCAAATCCTATATGCCATTCAATATGTCCAAAGGTATGCCCAAACTGTACATTCTTCATAATAAACTACCTATTGGCCATATAAACCATGCGGGAATATCCTTTCTAATGGCATATTTAATATTAAGAGGAAATAATGATAATCCATCTCTAATTCCCAAATCATGCCTATTATTCTGTATATCCACTATATGAATATAATCATTCCATGTGTAAACTTTCATAAACCAATCCTCGGTATAAATCTACTAAAATCATCTCTGCAACAATACCAGACACAATATTTAATACTAATAGGAAATAAAAAACTACCAGCAAATGTTACGTCGGCATAATTGTTGTGGAAGTTTATAACGCTATTATGTTCTCCCCATGTTAGAAGTTTCACGGATCGCATGCGCCTCCAATATCCGGCGCTTCTACCTTCAAACGTTCCTCGGCAATCTTAATGTAGTCTTTATTGACTTCAAAGAGAATTGCGTTCCGTCCCTTATGTTTAGCGCCAACTGCAACTGTCCCGGACCCGCCAAATATATCCATAATTGTTCCGCTTGGTGGAACTGCGCAATCAATGATCCTATATACGAGTTCAATGGGAAAGCAAGCAAAGTGTCCATAGTTATGGGATTCGGTTGGTATGTTCCAAACAGAGCGCATATTCTTCCCACTATCAAGGTGTGTTGCGTCGTATAAGTTCCCTGAGTATGTAGAGGGAGTTGCGTTAGTATTTTCATTTTTTGTGCCACCAAATTTAATATTTTTTGCCTTCGGGCATTGCAGTTCTTCAAATTGCTGTTTAAAGTAATATTGCGACTGTTTCGTAAAGAAGAAGATGGGTTCCCAATTATCCGTAAATCTATCTTCCGCTGACTGTGGAAAACCGTTAGGCTTCATCCAAATAATAATATTGCGACAGACCCAGCCCGCATCAATCATTGCCGTAAGAAAGCGCCACGGTAAGCCAATAAGAGACTTGTCCTTAATTGTTGGAAGAATTCCAGTGATTGATCCGACTTTTGGCTGGCCATCACGAAGACCGCCTTTGTTATAATCGCCTCCAGAACCACCAGACCCGGCACGTTTATCGCCCAGATTGACAAAGAGAGAACCTTCATCTTTTAGCACCCTTCGGCACTTCTCAAAGATTGCAAGCTCTGTTTTAAGCCAATCAAAAGGATTTGGCTCTCTTCCATGTTCCGTAAACAAAGCACTGCACTTTTTACATCTTTTGGCCGTCCTATCAGGAACGTCCATAAAATTATCGACACCCTTGATTCCAACCTTTTCATTAAGACCACCATGCACACCTTTGACACTTTCTTCTTCCCACTCATGTGGGCAATCTTTATTGCCACCATACATTTCCCCTTCTGTGCCATAATCCCGTTGGTTCCAATAGGGCGGCGACGTAAAGATACAGTCAATACTTTTGTCGGGTATCTTATCAATGCCCGTCATACAATTCTCATTATAGATTTTAACGTCCATTATAACCATTCCATCATATAACCTACATTTCTATGAAGCCAATTACCTTCACCATTTTTATCACCCCATTGAAAATAATATCTAATGGGCAATATTGTTTGCTTATCCAACGTGTCTCTTATCCATTCAAATGGTTCTAATTTAACATACATCATACTATAACCACTCCAAACAATAACCAATGCCACTCATACTCATTCCAGTCGAGTAATAGGATATTGGTCTTTTATCAAAATATGCTGACCATGGCCACGGTGGATTAACCGGTAAATGATTAAGCCACATATATCCTAAATATAAACGTTTTAATTCTACATTGAACATATTCGATACACTTCTCCAAATATAACTTGCATTCGATAACGCTCTCTATAATCTAACCAGAATATATCTATTAATATAGGAATATCTTGAAATACTAATCGTTTAAAGTTAACTAATTTCATACCATAACCATCCTTGACATGTATATCCTTGATTGTGAAGTTCTAATATGGTATCATTGCCTAAATCTTGGTGAAACTCACTTAGTAAGTCTACGAATTCCATAAATATCCTTCCTTCCATACTATATCTACTATACTATGACCATTGATAATAGTTTTTTCTTTATTTAATATTAATGATTGATACCCATAATTTAAACTGTAGTTTATAAACATAATCCATGGTTCTGTTAAACAAATTGTATTCACGGCCAGTACCATCCTACAGGCACATCCGACCATGTCATATAGGTTGAATTGCTTTTCATATCAGCGGCAATCCAATTACAGCGTATATGCTCAATGATATGTATTCTATAGCCGCTATC
>Ga0209340_1000697_pt1 | contig 32049 bp, 30 predicted proteins | sample EPASupsiteSAE323_FD_187266 | JGI IMG/M metagenome (GOLD analysis project Ga0209340, IMG submission 187266) | Bioremediated contaminated groundwater from EPA Superfund site, New Mexico - Sample SAE3-23 (SPAdes) (version 2) | ecosystem: Environmental > Aquatic > Deep subsurface > Groundwater >... | reverse complement strand
CGCCGCTCCAGCGGCGGCCGCCCGCACGGTAACCATTACAGTTGTAGAGAAAAAGAAGGCTGATTCATCCCACGTCTTAAGCCGTGGGTTCTCTCAGCCAAATGGAAATAGTATTTTCAGTTACCGTGTTTCCGCTTGACTTCCAGAAGTAGATTCCGTTCCCTTCATAATTTGACCCTTCCGTAGTCCCAGTAGTTCCGCTGATGGAATTGCCCGTAATCTGGTTGTTATCCGCATCCTGCCCGAGGTAGATTCCATCCCGGCCGCTGGTAGTGATTACGTTTCCAGAGAACATGTTTGCAAGGGACGGGTGGGTCGAATTACCAGGATAATAGTCCGCGACTATCCCGTACCTTGCGCTTCCGCTAATCGAGTTGTCTTTCAAAAAGTTGTTGCTTGAGCTTAACAGGGCGATTCCAGATGCGCTGTTTTGAATGATGTTATTTTCTACAGTACAACCAGTGACAAACGCCATGACGATTCCGGCATGCGCGGCAATGTCCGTTCCGGAGTTTTCTATCGTAAAGCCCTTTACGACTACATTACTAGCGGAAATTGTGATGACTACGCCGGAGGAACCGCCATCAATAATCGTGGTGGTTTTAGACGCGCCAAGAAGGTCGAGTGACTTGCCTATAGTAATATGTTCAGCATAAGTCCCTGCAGCGACATTGATGATGTCGCCAGAGGAAGCTGCAGCGTCTATCGCGCTTTGGATTGTAGTATATGTCTGCTCTGGGCCAACATTAAGTGTGGCCGCGCTTGCAAACCCCGCGACAAGCGAGATGAAAAATAGGAAGAATATTGCCTGTTTGTGGAAGTTGAAACTGGATGCTATACTCTTGTTCTGGACCACAAAACCACCCTCGGTTTGACAATGCAACGAGTGAATGGCCCCAGAAAAATACAAAATAAAGAGACGCGCCCTGCCAGGAAATGCGCCTTGGAACCTATTCGCCCTACGCTAACACTGTTTAGAAAGCGTAATATATACCTAAGCCCAATTGGAAACGGAATCGTGTGCGGGCCCGGATTGCCCCAAAGGAAAGCTGGCCTATTTGATTTGGCACAAAACAAGGCCCCTGCGTCCTGCGTTTTTTGCTTGATTTTGCAGGTTTGGCCGAGTAATTATAAATGCGCCAACCCCAAAGGGTTTTACAAAAAGTGAAACAAGCTAATGTTTGACCTATTCTCACTGCTACTTACGGTAATGGGCCTGACCCTTTTCGAGATAATTACCTCAGTAGACAACGCAATCATCAACGCCCACGTACTGAACACGATGGGCCAGAAGGCCCGCAAGTGGTTCCTTCTCTGGGGGCTTTTGATTGCAGTATTTCTTATCCGCGGCCTGCTCCCCTGGCTCATAGTATTTGTCATGAACCCCCAGCTGGGGCTCATCGGCTCGCTCACTGCGACGTTTTCCGAAGACCCGATGGTGCTGGCCTCAATAGAGGAGTCCAAGCCGGTGCTGCTAATCGCAGGAGGCATATTCATGGTGTTCCTTTTCCTGCACTGGCTCTTCCTCGAACCGAAGAACTACGGGCTGAAAGGGGAGAAGACCATTGAACGGAACGGCATCTGGTTCTATGCCATAGTGTCAATCCTGCTTACGGTAATCGTCTGGCTTGCTGTTGAGAAGAACCCGCTGATGGCGCTGGGCGCTACTGTAGGCTCGTCGCTTTTCTTCATAACGCACGGCTTCAAGCAGAATGCCGAGGCCAAGGAAAAGGACCTTCTGGACAAGAGCAAGTCCGCAAGCCTTTCGGACATGAGCAAGCTGCTCTACCTTGAAGTCATTGATGCGACGTTCTCCATAGACTCGGTGCTTGGCGCGTTCGCATTCACGCTCTCGGTGCCAATAATCCTCATCGGCAACGGCATCGGCGCTTTCGTGGTGCGCGAGCTGACCATCAAGAACGTGACGCGGATACAGAACTACAAGTACCTCAAGAACGGCGCGATGTACTCGATATTCTTCCTCGGCGCAATCATGGTTTACGACTCGTTCGGCGGCCACATCCCCGAATGGGTCTCGCCCATCATAACCTTCGCGGTTGTCGGATGGTTCTACTTCAAGTCGCTGAAAGTGATGGGCAAGGAAGTCGAAGGGAGCCCGAACTAGGCGCTCCGCTAAATCCCCTTGAAGATTCGGGGAATGTTGATTGCATTTCTCCGTTTTGACTGCGGGTTTCGCACCTGGCCCGCATTGTCGCGTTCCTGCAATACCGGAGCAAATACTTTCCCTTGCGGATAGACTTCGGGAAAGTGGACGTCAAACTGCTTTTCATGGAGCCCCATACGGTCAAGCTGCATCCGCAGTTCATAATCAAAGAGGGAACGGTCCACCTCGTCGCCAATCAGTTTCCGGTAACGGTTCACTTCGGTTACGGCAAAGCCGATTTCCTTCTTGAACCTGGGATGCTCCCGGTTTGCCATCCAGTCAAGGTAATTCTTCACCACCCTGCCGCGGACAACCGGGTTGACTGGCTTGGGGTACAGCGCAACCAATGGTTTGTTTGGCGCGCCCGTACGCACCAGCCTGCGGAAATGGTCAAGCTTGTCCTCTGACTTGAATATTTCCTGCGCGCCAGCAGAGTCCCGTTCATCCAGGAACCGCGCCCGCTGCTGGGCGACTGCCTTGCGCACTATCGGCTCGAGATATTTTGCGGGAATCCGGTCAAGGGTGGACTGGTCTGGGGGCATTCTCCTTTGCTTTCCAGGTTGCCTTGCCATAAGTTGGACCCGCACTACGCATTGACAAATACTACTGCCACGGGGCTTTTTTATATCCCGCCTCGGCAACCTTTCTATGACCCTGCTGGAGGACCTTGCAATCATCGCATCCGACAGTCTGCGCGCGCTTCTTGCGCTAATCCGCATTTTGCTCCTTCTTGTTTTGGGAACCGCACTTTTCGCCTCGCTTATCCTCGCAATCGCGTCAAACGGCATTCGGCTCTCGCTCCTTGACGCGAACTTCTACATAGCCCAGCTTGACAAGGCCGGCGCGTACGAGTACGCCAAGGCTTCGGTAATCAACCAAAGCGTGGAGGGCATGCTCAAGGACGCGCCTTTTGACGAGCAGCAGAAGCAAAACCTCTCAGTCGAGCTCAAGGCGGGCTTTTCCGAGGCGGTTCCGACTTCCTGGGTAAAGGGGCAGGCGGACCGCCTGATACGGAACGCTTTTGCATACGCCAAGTCCGAGTCTGCGGAACTTGACCTGAACGTCTCAACTGCCGGGTTGAAGCCCTCGCTCAAGGCTCAGGCAAGAAAGCTCGCGCCCAAGGTCATCGGGGTCACAGTCAGAAACGAGATTGCAAAGAACGACTCCCCTGACGTCGCGGCTGCAAACGAGTACTTTGCCAACGGCGGGGTCGGGCCCGGCGGGTGTGCAAGCATAGAAGACTGCCTGGCATACTGCCTTGCGCACGAGGAGGAGTGCCGTGACCTGAACGTGACCCAAGAACAGGTGGCCGGTGCGATTGGCACAAATGCAACCATTACCGGCAACGGCACGGGCGTAGTCCCGCAAGCGGATGCAAACAACACTCCCGCACAACTTGCAAGCCTCACGCAGGGAGTCTATGACGGCCTTGACAGGCAGGTTGACTCGTCAGTCCCGGACATGCTTGACTTGGATGCGCTTGCACTCCACCAGCCTTCAGCTGAGCTTGCGAAGGTCCGCGAGCCGCTCTCAATTGTGCTTCTTGCCTGCAACATACTAATCGCCATTTGCGTCGCGCTTGCCCTGGTGATGGCAGTTGTGTCCGGAAAAATCAGGAGCGCGCTGAGGCACGTTGGAATTCCTTTTGCAGTTGCCGGCGCAGTCGCGTGCACCGCAAGCTTCATCGCACCGGGGTTGCTTCTTGACCTGGTTTCCAAGAACCTCCCAAGCGCAGGCCCGGCATCCCAGCTGAACCAGATTGCCCTGCAGGTAGTGCAGCCCCTGCTTTCGGGGTACTTTGACACCACGCTCGTTCTTTCGATTGTTGTGTGCGTGCTCGGGCTTGTGATGGTCGCGCTTTCGTTCGTAGTCGAAAGAAACGAGCAGGATGCCGCGGCGCGGATTGCCCCGCTACAGAACGCGCAATAAAAACCCGGCAACGAATTTATACGCCGGCTCACTGATTGTGTGATGATTTCAAGCTGCGAAGGCATCACCTGCCCGATTGACAGCGAGCACATCGCCTATTTTTCGATGGAAGTCGGCATAAGCCACTCCATCCCCACTTATTCGGGCGGCCTGGGCATACTCGCAGGCGACGTGCTGAAGTCTTTTGCTGACATGAAGATTCCGGTAGTAGGAATCACGCTGCTCAACGAGAACGGCTACTTTTCGCAGGGCCTTGATGAGGAAGGCAACCAGATTGAGACCCCCGTGCACTGGGACCCGCACGAGCACATGGTGCTTGCGCAGAACCAGGTCGCAGTGACCATCGAGGGCCGCAAGGTGCTGGTGGCCGCCTGGAGGCACATGGTGCACGGCCTTGCAGGAAACCAGCTGCCGGTGTATTTCCTTGACACCAACGTCGAGGGGAACTCCGAATACGACCGCACGCTGACCTCGCACCTTTACGGAGGCGACCGCGCCTACAGGCTTGCCCAGGAAATCATCCTCGGAATCGGCGGGGTGCGGATGCTTGACTCGCTTGGCTACCACAACATACGCAAGTACCACATGAACGAGGGGCACGCCTCGCTGCTTGCAGTCGAACTCCTCAAGCGGACTTACCGCGACGCGGGAAGCGAGGAGAAGTCATACGACCTGGATGCGGTCAAGGAAAAGTGCGTCTTTACCTCCCACACGCCGGTTGCAGCTGGCCACGACAAGTTCGACCTGGACCTGTTTTCGCGCCTTACTGACTCGTACGTTCCCAAAATCCTGCTTGACCACGCGGTGCAGGACAACCAGGTCAACATGACCCTGCTGGGCCTTGAAGTGAGCAAGCACATCAATGGCGTCGCAAAAAGCCACGGCACAGTTGCAAGGGCGATGTTTCCAGAATACCTGATTGACACGATTACGAACGGCATCCACCTTCCAAGCTGGGTGTCGCCTGCGTTCCGCGACCTTTTCGACGCCAACATACCCGGGTGGGAGCTTGACCCTTTCTCGCTGCGCAATGCGCTTCACATCCACCGCGAGCAGCTCTGGGCCGCGCACGAGAAGTCAAAGCGCGAGCTCATCGACCTGGTCAACTCAAGAACGGGGATGGCGGTCCACCCCGCGCGCTTCACAATAGGCTACGGCCGCAGGTTCACCGAATACAAGCGGCCAGACCTTTTGCTTTACGACATCAACCGGCTGGAGCAGGTCGCACGCAAAGTCGGAGACATCCAGGTGGTCTTTGCAGGCAAGGCGCACCCTGCGGACTACCGCGGAAAGGAGCTCATAAAGCAAGTATTCCAGACCTGCAGGCAGGTCAACGCACGGAACACGCCGCTGAGGATGGTGTTCCTTTCAGATTACGACATGCAGCTTGCAAAGAAGATGGTCGCAGGTTGCGACGTGTGGCTCAACACCCCGCAGAGGCCCTATGAGGCTTCAGGCACTTCGGGGATGAAGGCGGCAGTCAACGGCGTGCCGCACCTGTCCACGCTCGACGGGTGGTGGCTTGAGGGCCACATCGAAAGCGTGACAGGTTGGAGCATCGGCGAGCACCCGCAGGAAGCAAACGGCGGCCAGGACACGAACGTGCCGTTCGACGCTGCCGACCTTTACAACAAGCTCGAGTCCGAAATAATCCCCACGTTCTACGGCAACAGGCCCAAGTGGGGCGAGATAATGCGCCATTGCATCGCAATCAACGCAAGCTTCTTCAACACCTACAGGATGGCGCAGCAGTACATATCGAACGCGTACCTGGAATGACGCCGCAGCCTACGGCCGCGGTAAACACGAACAGTTAACAAAAGCTTTAAACGCAGGGAACGGCTTCTGAGGTATATGACAAAGACGCGTGGCCAAGGCGCCACAGAATACCTGGTAATCCTGGGCGCAGTCTTGCTCGTTGCGTTGGTGATTGTCAGCCTGCTGGGCTGGTTCCCGTCGCTTGGCGGCTCGACAAAGGAGACGCAGTCAAAGTCCTACTGGTCAAGCGCGAGCCCGTTCGCAATCACGGCAACCAAGGTAAGCAACAGCACAATCACGTTCTCAGTATCGAACAGGCTGACCGAGAGGATATACCTTTCTGCAATAGAAGTGCAGGATGAGACAGGAAACGCGGGGAACATCATGACCCCAAACCAGATATTCAATGCAGGCGAGAGCGTTGTGCTGTCCGGCCTTCCTGCAGCCATCACCAACGCCACGCTCAACCCGTGCTACTCGACGACTACGAACAGGACCGGAAGCACGTTTGAGTTCAACACGGTGTCGTTCATCTACAACAATGGGATGATTGCGGGCATCCGCGAGCAGGGCGTCCAGCCGCTCGTAGGCCGGTGCTCGTAACCGGGAACTTGCGCAATACTGCGGCTTATTCGCTCAAAGGCCAACCGCCGGCGAAAGGCTTTTTTTCAGGCACAGCCTTGAATACTCCGATGAACCTGCCAGACTTGCTCTCAAACAAGCGCATCCAGCTTTCCCCAAAAAACCTTGCAATAGCGGCCGCGTTCCTGCTCGGCCTCCTGCTTTTCCTGTCGATACTGCGCTCGGCGCTCTTTGCCGACCTTTCGGAGGAAAAGAGGCTGTGGTTCGAGGTCACGTTCCTGATACTTGCGGCGCTGGTGTCCGAAATCCTTGTGCGCTACCTCAAGCAGCCGTCGGTGATAACCCTCCTTGTTGTCGGCGTGCTCCTTTCTCAGAGTTTCGTGGGCGCGGTGTGGCCGCTTTTCTACGGCGTGCTTTCCGCAATCGGGCTTGGAGCGCTCTTTCCTTCAACCGCGCTGCATACCATAAGCGCCGAGGGCGCAATCAGGGTTTTCGCCCAGCTTGGCGCGATATTTCTGATGTTCGAGGCCGGGCTCCACGGCAAGCTTGGCGATGTTTTCAACGGCCGCAACCTGATAGTAGCTCTCCTCGGAGTCTTGATTCCCTTTGCCGGCGGATTTGCATATGCCGAGTATACCGGAGGCTCGTTTGCGCACGCGCTTTTTGTCGGCGCCGCCCTCACCGCAACCAGCGTCGGGGTCACGGTCGCGGTGCTGATGGAGCTTGGCGCGATGCAGAAGGCGTATGCAAAGACAATCATCGGCGCGGCAGTAATAGACGACGTGCTCGCGCTGCTTGTACTTTCGGCAATACCTGGCCTTGAGTCCGGCGCAGGCGGCGACCTGGCAGCTTCCCTTGCAAGCCTGCTGCTTACGTCAGTGGTATTCATCGCAGGCGGGCTTGCAATCGGGTTGTGGGCGACCGGAAAGTTCGCAGAAAAAGGCGGAAGCACAAGTGGCGAGAAGTGGTTTTTGGCCTGCCTTGCAGGCGTGTTCTTCTACGCGTTCTCTGCGGAGTTCATCGGGCTTTCCGCAATAGTCGGCGCCTACGTGGCCGGGCTTGTGATGTCAACAGCGGGGCTTTCCGAACGCGCGCTTTCCCAGTCAAAGCCGCTGTCCAACCTCTTCACTCCGATGTTCTTCCTGTCCCTTGGCCTTTACGTGGACGTCACGACAATCATTCCGGCGTTCTGGGCAATAGCGGCGATATGCATAATCGCGTTCCTTACAAAGATAATCGGGTGCGGGGCTGGAGCGATACTTTGCGGCTCCAAGCCTTCCGAAGCCCTTGCCATAGGCGTGGGGATGGCCCCGCGGGGGGAGATAGCGCTAATCATCGCCCTGCTTGGGCTGGAATCGGGAGTGCTTGCGGCGGCGGACTATTCGGTGCTCTCGGCAATGGCATTCATAACAACAGTGATGCCGCCATTCTTCATGCGCAAGCTTGCGCCGAAATAAATCGAATGCTACTTTAGGCAGTTCAGCACTTGAAGAAGTTGCCGAACACCAGGCCCAGCGCGATGCACACCGGAAGCCACAGGGCGTAGTTGCCGGTGATGAGGCTCAGCAGTACGCCAAAAGAAGTGCCTATTACGAGGCCGTTCACCAACGCATTTGACGGGCTTTCGCACTGGCAGGCGATTGCCGCGGGTTTCTGCACCGCCTTTGCCTGCGCGGTTTTCCTTGCAGACGACTTCTTTGCTGCAGCCGTTCTCTTTGCCATAAAATCTACAACCCGTTTGGGGATTAAATGCCTATCTTTTGCTTGCGGTTACGCCGCAGGAGTGGTAGATGTGTCCGAGCCTCTTCTCCTCGTCTGCTGCGATGATGCTTATGCACTCGCCGGTCTCGTTCATCCTGCCCGTGCGTCCTGCGCGGTGGATGTAGAACTCCGGTGCCGAGGGCAGGCCGATGCTGTACACTTTCTCCACGTCAGGGAAGTGTATCCCGCGGGCAGCTACGTCTGTGCAGATGAGTATCTGCTCCTCTCCTGAGATGAACCTGCGCATGGCAGAGTGCCTGCGTGCGGTCTTGATTTGAGAGTTGAGCTGGATGACTTGAATCTTGAACTTTTGGAGGGTGTTCGTAAGCTCCTCGACCTCGTCGTTTGTCGCGCAGAACACCATCGACTTCACCGGGTTTGCCTTCAAAAGGCTTGCAAGGGCCTGCGTCTTGTCCTCGGTAATCGTGTAGAAGTGCGTGATTGTATTCGCGGAAACCTTTCCGACCTTTATCTCGGCAAAGCCCGGCCGCATCAGCGTCTTTGCATACGCGTACGCTTCGCTTGGCATCTGCACCGAGAACATCATTGTCTGCTTGCGGCTTGAAAACCGCGAGGCGATGTGCAGAGTCTCGTCCACGAACTGCTTTGAAAGGAGCCGGTCGGCCTCGTCAAGCACGAATATCGAGTAGTCGCTTGGCTTGAGCACGCCCTTTTGCAGCATCTCGTGCAGCCTCGTGGGGTTGCCGATGACTATCTGAGCTCCCTTGCGTATGAGCTCGTTCTGCTTCCCCGGAGGCGTGCCGCCGTACACTGCGACAGTGAGTACTCCCATTCCCTCGCAGATTTTGCGGCACTCGTTTGCGGCCTGGATTACAAGCTCGCGAGTAGGCTCGAGTATGACTGCGCGCGTTCCCGGCTTCTGGAGTATCTGCTGCAAAATCGGGATTATGAATGCCGCGGTCTTGCCGGTGCCGGTTTGCGAAAGCGCGTAAAAGTCAGTTCCCGCAACACCAAGGGGAATGGTGCGTTCCTGCACCTGGGTGAGCGGTGAATAACCGAGTTTGCGAAGAGAAGCCGTGATGCGGGCGTCGAATTGGATGTCCATAGGCAGATTGTGCACGTCCAGGCTAATAATACGGGCTGAATGAGGTTGGATTGCCGGGCAGTGGTTTTTTATTTCCCCGCCAAGATATTAGAACTAACCAAAACGGCAAAGCCGCAGGTTTTCAAGTTGGAATTCGGGTACGCAACCTCAGAAACGCACTCCGTGCAGTCCAGCTTGGCGGTCCTGAATTCAATCGCGCTCCTTCTTTCACTTCTTCTTTCGCTTACCCTGGCGGCCCTTCTTGCGAAATAACGCGCCGCCGGTGGGAAGTCCTTTCGCCCTAACAGGACAAATATACTCTAATGCTCTTTTCGCCGGCGTTTAGCCCACAGCCTTAGCGCATAATCCGCACAGGCACTTCGTTTCCCATTCGCTTCTTTGGCAGCATCGGTTAATCCGCAAGGGATTGCAAACAGGTGAAATGAAGTGGACGGGACAACGGGCAGTAACGCCAATGCAACGAACGAGCAGACCGCAGGGAATGCTAGGCTTCCGGAAAGGGTAATCGTGTTCGACACCACGCTGCGCGACGGCGAGCAGACGCCGGGAGTGAACCTTTCGGCGGAAAAGAAGTACGAACTCGGCCTTGCTCTTGACGAATTGGGCGTTGACGTCATCGAGGCGGGCTTTCCCGCAAGCTCGGACGGCGAGCGTGAGCTGTTCAAGCGCCTTGCAGGGGCCGGCCTGCGCGCGAAAATCTGCGGGTTGTGCCGTGCAAGCCGCGGGGACATCGACGCGGCCATCGGCTCGGACGCAAACTACGTCCACGTATTCCTCGCCACTTCGGAGCTTCACATGAAGCACAAGCTGAAGATGACCCGAAAGCAGGTGCTTGAAAAGGTCATCGACAGCGTGGAGTACGTCCGTTCGCACGGCCTTCCGTGCGAGTTCTCCGCCGAGGACGCCAGCAGGTCGGACCCGGAGTTCCTTTCTCAGGTTTACGTTGCCGCAAGGGACAGCGGCGCGGGAATGCTGAACGTACCGGACACTGTCGGGGTCTCATCGCCAAGCCAATACGCCAAACTGGTGGCCAGGATAAGCAGGGAAACGGGCACGCCGGTTTCGGTCCACGCGCACAACGACTTCGGCCTTGCAGTTGCGAACACGCTTGCAGGAGTGGAGGCAGGAGCAACGCAGGTGCAGGTCACAATCAACGGCCTTGGCGAGCGCGCAGGGAACGCGGCGCTTGAGGAAACAGTGATGGCGCTTTCACAGATTTACGGGGTAAAGACCGGCATCAGGCAGGAAAAGCTTTACGCCATTTCCCAGATGGTCTCACGCGCAACCCGCGTCTGGCCTTCACCAAACAAGGCAATTGTCGGCGACAACGCATTCTCCCACTCTTCAGGCGTGCACGTCCACGGCGTGCTGTCGCACTCGCTTGCATACGAGCCCTTCGAGCCCGGGATTGTCGGCCGGAAGAGGCGCATCGTGCTTGGGAAGCTTACTGGAACTAACGCGGTCAAGAACGCGCTTGAGATAATGGGGTTTTGCCTTGACGACGAGCAAGTCAAAAAGGTCACTGCCAAAGTCAAGGCGCTGGGCGACCAGGGAAGGCGCGTGCACGACTTCGAGCTTGCGGCAATGGCGCGCGAAGCCCAAGGCATCGAGTCGAAGAAGAGGCTGGTGCTTGGGCAGGTGCTGACCACCACCGGCAGCAACATCGTGCCAATGGCGTCAATCAAGGCAACAGTCGATGGCAAGGAGCGCGTCTTCTGTGCGACCGGCGTCGGGCCCGTTGATGCTGCCTTGTCTGCCTTGTCGCAGGTCTCGGACAGCCACGGCACGTTCCGGCTGGCTGACTACAAGCTAGTGGCGCTGACCGAAAGGTCCGACGCGGCGTGCGAAGTCACGCTTACTGTTGAGGATGGCAGGCAAAACGCCTGCACGGGCTTTGCAGTCGGGCCCGACATCGTGATGGCAAGCATCAGCGCCATGACCGATGGAGTCAACCACCTGCTTTCGCAGGAGCACTCCAAAAACGAAACAAACAATGACGGGACAACCGGTGCGGTGAAATAGAATATGGGAAAGACTTTGCTTGAAAAAGTGTGGGCCGCACATTCGGTCCGTCCGCTGAGCGGAGGAAAGACGCAGCTGTTTGTGGGAAGGCACTTCATCCACGAGGTCACTTCGCCGCAGGCGTTTGCGATGCTTGCCGAGCGAGGCCTTGAAGTGAGGCGACCGGACCTGACTTTCGCCACCATGGACCACGTGATCCCAACCGACTGCCCCAAAAGGCCCTTTGTGGATTCGGTTGCGGAAAAGATGGCTGCAGAGCTTGAAGGAAACGTCCGCAAAAAAGGCATTGAGTTCTTTTGCCCCGGTTCGGGCAGGCAGGGCATAGTCCACGTCATCGGGCCCGAACTGGGAATCTCCCAGCCGGGGACAACAATCTGCTGCGGCGACTCGCATACCTGCACTCACGGCGGGGTCGGCGCCATCGCGTTCGGCATAGGCACTAGCCAGGTGCGCGACGTGCTTGCAACCCAGACGGTCGCAGCGCAAAAGCCCAAAGTCAGGCTCGTCGAGGTCGCAGGCAACACGCGCAAGGGAACCTGCGCCAAGGACGTTGCATTGCACATCATCCGCACGCTTGGGGTGAACGCAGGAATCGGCTATGCCTACGAATACGGCGGAAGCGCAGTTGGCCGGATGGAAGTCGAGGAGCGGCTGACCTTGTGCAACATGAGCATCGAGGCAGGCGCGCGGATAGGCTATGCAAACCCCGATGACAGGACAGTGAAGTACTTCGAAGGCAGGGTGTTCTCGCCGGCTGCGGAAGTTTTCAGCAAAGCAGCGGAATATTGGAAAAGCACGGCAAGTGATTCCAATGCAGAATACGATGACTCCGTGCAAATCGATGCCCAAGACATAGGGCCGATGGTCACCTGGGGCACCAACCCCGGCCAGGCAATATGCGTGGATGAAAACGTCCCGCGGCCGGACAACTTGCCGGAAGCCGGGCGAAAATCCGCGCAGGACGCGCTCAGGTACATGGGACTTGAAGAAGGAAAGCCCGTCGCAGGAACAAAAATCGACGTCGCGTTCATTGGCTCGTGCACCAACTCCCGAATCTCCGACTTCCGTGCCGCGGCAACGGTGCTGAGGGGAAAGAAGGTGGCAAATTCAGTCAGGGCGATTGCGGTGCCGGGGTCGGAAAAAGTCGCAAGCCAGGCGAAAGCGGAAGGCATCGACGGAATCTTCAAAGAGGCGGGTTTCGAATGGAGGCAAACGTCAGGGTGTTCGCTGTGCATAGCGATGAACCCCGACAAGCTCTCAGGAAGGCAGTTGTGCGCGTCCACTTCGAACAGGAATTTTCCCGGAAGGCAGGGAAGCCCTTCGGGAAGGACGCTGCTGATGGGCCCGGCGATGGTCGCGGCAGCTGCTGTCAGCGGCGAAGTCGTTGACGTGAGGGATTTCGTGTAATGGAAGGTTTCGATGAATGGATACCAAAATAACAACAAAAAACAGGCAGGACGACGCGGATTGCGTTGTCACTGAAAAGTTCATCCGCACAGTCGAAGGCAGGTGCCTTCCGGTCCGGGGCGACGACACCGACACCGACAGGATAATCCCTGCGCGGTTCTTGACTTCGATAACTTTCGAGGGCCTTGGAAAACTCGCGTTTTTCGACGAGCGCTTCGACAATGAACTGAACAAGAAGGTGCACCCGTTCAACGACTTGCGCTTTTGCGGCGCACCAATAATGGTTGTTGGCAAGAACTTCGGCTGCGGCTCGTCGCGCGAGCACGCTCCACAGGCGCTGATGCGCAACGGCACGCGTGCTATTGTGGGCGAGTCGTTTGCGGCGATTTTTGCCGACAACTGCTGCTCAATCGGCATCCCGACTTTGTGCCTGCGAAAGGAAGACGTCGGCTGGATGATGGATGCTGCGCAAAGAAACCCTGGTGCCACTGCAAAAATCTCAATCGAACGCTGCGAGATTGAGTTCTGCAACCGGACGCTTCCGTTTCAGGAGGACGAGTCGCACCGGCGGGCTTTCCTTGACGGCCGCTGGGATGCGGTGTACGAGCTCCTGGAAGGACAAAAGGACGCGGACAGGGTTGCAGGGAGCCTTCCATACCTTTCACTTGGCAGAAAGCCGGGCTGAACCGGGTGCGGGTTCCAAAAAACAGGATATAAAACGAAGGTGTGATTGACGTGGTCTTGCAAAAAACAGAATGGGTGTGGATGAACGGGGAGTTCGTGAAATGGGACGATGCAAAGGTCCCGCTGCTTTCAAACGCGCTCCACTACGGCACGGGCGTGTTCGAGGGAATACGCTGCTACGAGACGGACTCCGGAAGGCCTGCAGTGTTCCGGCTCAAAGACCACATGGCGCGGCTGGAAAGGAGCGCCAGGATGTGTAAGATGAAGCTGGAATACGGAAAGGATGAGATGATTGCAGTCACAAAGCAGCTGCTTGCCAAGAACAGCATCAAGGCCTGCTACATCCGGCCCCTGGTGTTCTACGGTTACGGCAACATGGGGTTTGCGCCGGAGGAGTGCAAGCTCGAGACGTCGGTAAGCTGCTGGCCCTGGGGGGCTTTCCTTGGAAAGGATGCGCTTGAAAAGGGCGTGACCGCCAAGACCTCGGTCTGGAGGCGCATAAGCACCAACAGCCTGCCGATGCAGGCGAAGGCAACGGGGCAGTATGCCAACTCAATACTTGCAAAAAAGGACGCAAAGGACTCCGGCGCAGACGAGGCGGTGATGCTCAACGACCAGGGGTACGTTGCCGAAGGCCCGGGCGAGAACATCTTTGCGGTGCGGGACGGCGTGCTGTACACCCCGCCTTTGAGCACCGGAATCCTTGACGGGATAACCCGCGCGTCGCTGATTGACATCGCAAGGGAATCCGGAATGACCGTGCGCGAGGAGCTGTTCCTGCGCGACTTCCTCTACCTGTGCGACGAGGTCATCTTCTGCGGCACCGCAGCCGAGGTCACGCCAGTCACCAAGGTCGACGGCATAGTTGTCGGCGAAGGCAGGTGCGGCCCGGTTGCAAAGGCGCTGCAGGAGAAGTTCTTCGACGTAGTCCGCGGGAAGGACCCGCGGTTTGAAAAGTGGCTGGACTATGCTGATGAGAAATAGGCCGCAGGACTGGGAGGGGGTTGTGGCAATCCCCCATTCCCGCAATCAAAGAATATTGTGCGATGCTTCATCATAGCCGGTCGTATAAAAAAAAGGATAATGCTCCAAACGGGGTCGGAGGCCTTGACACAGTTCGCGAATGCGTCATGCATTTTCGTGCATGATTTCGCACGAAGCTAATTATCGTCCTGTATCCAGAGTGGATAGGGCATGAGCAAGAGTAAATCGATTTACAGCGGTACTACCGACTTGGAGGCGGCATTGGCTAGGCTTGAAGCTGATGAACTGGTGCTCGGGGAGAATAAGCAGTTGATTTCCAAGTTCGTAAGCACCTGGCTTGCCCGGGGCTACACCAGGACGCGTGCAGTCAAGCTGGTCTATTGCCTGAGGAAGCTGGCTTGCTGGTTTGGAAAGCCCTTTGGGCAAGCGTCCAAAGACGACTTGATTGCCTTGGTCGGCTCAATCGAAGCCAAAGAGTACGCCCCGAACACCAAGTATGACTTCAAAGTCGTCCTGAAGATGTTTTTCAGGTGGCTGAAAGGCGACGAGGAAACAACGCCCAAGGAAGTATCTTGGCTAAAACCCCACATGAAAACCCAGTCACACAAGCTCCCGGAAGAAATCCTGACCGAACAGGACGTCTTGAACATGGCCGGGGTTGCTTCCAATTCTCGCGACAAGGCTTTGGTGCTCGTCTTGTACGAAAGCGGATGCAGAATTGGGGAATTATTGTCCCTGAAGATGAAAAACATCTATTTCGACCAGTACGGCGCAGTCTTGCGCGTAACTGGCAAGACTGGCGATAGACGAGTGCGGATAATCAGCTCTGCGCCCGCCTTGTCCGCTTGGCTTGAGACTTACGAGGGCGCGAAAGACCCGGAAGCGGCTTTGTGGCCGCCTCGTTCAAACAACAACCACTCAACCGACTTTTCGGCAGTTCACCGGTCGGTTTACAAGACCCTGCAAGTGCTGGCAAAGAAGGCCGGGGTTAGTAAGAAAATCTATCCGCACTTGTTCCGACACTCCCGCGCCACGTTCCTTGCTTCAAAATTGACTGAAGCTCAGATGAAAGAGCACTTTGGCTGGACGCAGGGCAGTAAGATGGCCGCGGTGTACGTCCACTTGTCCGGCAGGGACGTTGACAACGCTTTGCTCCAGCTTCAAGGCTTCACCAAACCCAAGGACGAGCAGGAAGAAAAAATGCAGGTGGTTTTCTGTAAGCGTTGCCACGAAAAAAACTCGCCCTCAACCAAATACTGCACCCGGTGCGGCACCCCGTTCGGCCAAGCGATGATTTCCGACACTTTTGGGAGCAAATCAACCGAGTTCATGAACGAGTTGTACCAAGACCCGGAAGTCAAGGAACTGCTTGCAAGAAAAGCAGTCGAAAAAGGCTTGGTAGATAGGTTGGCAAACTAACAAACATTAATGTTCAAATTACCTCGTAACATAGCTAACACAACTAATTAAGTATATATATAATTCACTAGGTAATGAATTATATATATGTCTGGGCATATAGGTAGTAGTGAAAACATGAAAAATGTAGATATATTTGCACCTAAATCATGTCGGATTATATCATATTATCTCTTAAATGCAAAGAAACCAGTAAGTCAAAAGCAAATCGTTGAAGCCACCGACGTTTCGGCAGGTTTGGTTAGCCGCGTCAGCTCTGAACTGGTGGCTAGAGGGGTTGTTAAGAAGCTATATCGAACCCGATTTTCACTTGAATACCCACAAAAACTCATGTTGGACTGGATCGGTAACAGGCAAATGGCACAAAAGAAGGCGTTCTTTGCCAAGGACATCTCAATTCTAAAGGGAATCAAACACGCCCATACGCTATTTTCCGGCGCGTTTCTTCAAACAGAGTATCTGAAGACGCGTTTTACAACAGTTTATGTTCCACACAACTATCACCCCCATGAAAAAGTCCGTGAGGGCCGGGTCGGCGATTTCCTTGAAAACATCGTCTTAATTCCTGCTGATGACGAATTCGTCTTTTATGAAAGAAGGAAAATTAAAGGACAATGGGTAGTAAATCCCGCGCTACTATTCGTAGATTTGTCGAGCCTTGGAGGCATGGCCTGGCAGCAGGCTTCGGAAGTCGCCCAGCAGCAAGATTGGCAAGACTTGATGAAGATTGTTGCTATTAACGGAGCGAATCGTTCCATTACAATGCAAGAAAACTTGCCAACCAGATGAAAAAGTGAAACAAATGACCGAATACTATTCCACAGACATATGCGAGAAATCATTTTCCGAACTAGTGGAATTCGCAAGAAAGGCCAACGAACTGGGCGAACTGCCACTCCTATTCGGCGGTTGGGCAGTATACCATTACAACCAATACGCTGGAAGCAAGGACGTCGATTGCATCGTGTCTGAAACCCACTTTGACGGATTGGTAGATTTTCTAGTCGGTAAAGGATACGGACAACGCGAACTGCGCCTTTACAAGGACAAGATTTTTTTCGACTTGTACAAGAAGGACGAATCAATAGGTGAAGGAGAAACACGCGTTGACCTGTCAGACCTATATCCGGGAAGCTCTGAAGCGTATCTGAAAGGATATGGAAAAAGAACAGCGGGCGTTCAGGTACTGATTCCAAGCGTCCCTGCGCTATTACGTTCAAAAATATGTGCGCTTGCCACACGAGACGTCCCAAAAGACAGGAGCGACGCCATTGCGCTCATACTTTGTTTAGCTGACGGCGATGCACCAGCTTTAGCAGGAAGCCTACCCGAAGCGTTGAAAGCTCGGGTAATCTCCTTGAGAGGCGATGCACAAACACTCGGACTCGTTGGCAAGTCAACAAAGGCAAAGCTGAAGGAACTTAACGACAAGATTCGGATATTGACAGCTAGCAACCGACAATCTTAAGGAAGATAAACACCGCCATCTTGACAAAAGTCCTTCCGGTTAACTAATGCTTGCGCTTGGTGTGTGTATAATTCTTAGACGCTATTTACGCTCATTACGCTCAAGCCTCCCGTCTGGAAAACCTGTTTTTACGGTCAAATTTACGCTCTATTTTTGTTTATATACGAAACGAGTTTTCACAAAAACGGGTTACGCTCAAGATTACGCTCACGGCACTATGCTCTCGCTTGATGGTGTAGATATAATTCCTAGGCGTTTTTAGGGTAAAAAAACGGCCAAATCCCATTCTAGGAACCGTCCAAAATCAAGCGAGAATCAAGCGACATTTCTATATATACTCTGTCGCTTGGTTTTGTAAAACCTGTCTTGCGACAATCAAGCGCAAGTGTCAAGCGTCTTGCTAACCAAGTAGCGTATATCTTATCGCTTCGTCTACATGGCTTTTCTCAATAAACTTTGACTTCTCTTCTTTGGCTATATCTCCCGCAAGACGAAGAATACTGGATATCTCTCCCAATCTCAAAGTGAGCGATTTACTGGGCGCACCATCTTTTTTTGCTAGAGTTGCCGCCGCATCAATCAGTGAATCTATTGCGCTCTTGGACGCTGCGGGAATACGCTTGTCCTTTTGTATTTCTTGGGCGAAGAACTGAGTAAGTTTGATTCGATTTTGCGGGTTATCGGGCATGTGGACATTCAATTTAACGATATAGCCGTTCTGAGAAAAATATGAGCGAAGCGGTGGAAAAATCTTGGAGCATTCTTCAGATGAAACTGATGCTACCAACAAAAAATCGCAAGGGACGCCTTCGATAATAAGGGAACTAGTTGACGGCGAACCTTTTGTGATTGAATGAGATTTCTGTGATAATGCCTTAAGAAGTTCGCCCTGAATATTTTTGAAACTTGGCAAGTCAGATATGTACAAAACGCCTTCATGTGCGTTATGTACTGCGCCAGGAACGATTTGATAAGTATATGACGAGTCTCTTTTTTGGATAATAGCTATGTCGCCAAAAAAATCAGAATAGGTAGCATCGGTAGGCGTCACAAAATTTGGTCGGACTAATGGCTCGATGAGATAACGCTGCATACGTTTATGCAAACTATCAAGTTTCTCTAATGATACCTGATCAATAAGTCGAATCTTTTCTCCCGCTCCCTCGTAGACTATATTCTCCTCGTGATTGTCTTCAGTAGAGTGAGTAGTGTGCACACGCGCCTTCTGGCCGGTTGGCATGTGCGGAAAGAGCAGGTCTCCAAATGGCGAGCTTTCGGTTGCGTACTTATCCGTCCCGCAAGATGGACAAGCCCCCTCTTGTGGCTTTGAGAACTTTCCGCAGCGTCTGCACCGATAACCTAGGCGCTCTGTGACGAACGAAGGCACATTATGGACATCAACTAGCTTTCCCTCGCACTGTTTTGCAAGTTCTTTTTCCTTGAGTAATTCTTCCTTTGAGCAGATATCATAGAGTAGTCTATTAGGATTCTCCGGATTATGAAGTGCGCTGATTTCATGTGCAGGTAAGGGCAAGGATTTTGCAATTGCTTGAGCTAACATGGTTTTTCCTGTTCCTGGCGGGCCGACAAGTAGTATTGGGCGAAACTGGGTGCTCGCAATTTTACAAATACGAACCGCTTCATCTTGGCCGATAACTTTCTCAAACGGCTCAGACGGAATAGTGATTTGATTCGTCGTTTCTGAAGAATTACGCGAATGTTCAACCATAAAGGAACATTTGGTCTAAACTAATAAAAATAGACATCAGAGGGAAAAAGGCCTAGATTTCTTCACAAACCGGGCGTAAGCATAACGCTAGATATTGTAGATATACTTCCTGAACGCTTTTTCAGCGAAAACAAGCAAAATCTGCATTCTAGGAAGACCCGAAAATCAAGCGCAAATCAAGCGACATTTCTTTATATAGTCTGTCGCTTGATGTTGTAAAACCGGCCTTGCGACAATCAAGCGCAAGATTTTCAGCGTCTATGACTCTTTCAGAAATGGAAAACTATTCCATTGACTATATTTTCTTATCCGTGCACATTCGTTGGGAACTAAAATGAAAAAAGGCAGTATAATGGACAAATTTAGAATCGGCAATACAAAACACAATATTGGCGATGAGAATTGCAAAACGTGTAAAAAAGTCTGTATTACTTATGACCTTTCCAATTTTCCTAAATCATGCGAGGAAAACGGTTTATTTGGATTCTTTCCCTGTTCAGGCTTAGTTCACATAACCGAAATCGGAGAACTCTATACAGATGACATTTTTTGGTTCGATACTTGTTGCGATAAATGCGGGAAAAGAAATACAACACCCCTAATAACTCAAGCTTATGTAGAAAGATGTACGGGGAAAAAGTCTATCGACGCTAATAGAGTTTAAATTTGGAAGTATACTGCATCTTTTAGAGAGGTGGATGAATAATGTTTGAAAAAACTGGTCAAAAGATTTCTAAGTTCTTTGAACCAGAAAAAGGAATAGACCTATTCGTTGAAAAAGAAATCAAAGCAACGGCCAATGCGACTTATTCACCAAAGAAGCTAAAGCCCGAATATAGAAAAAAAGTGGAAGCATTCGATAAAAAAGTTCAGGAACTTGTTCATGAATGGGCGTATCTAGGCGAAAAAGGAGGAGCGGCAATTGATGCAGAAATAATACTTCCAGCGGATTGGTATGAAGAAGAAATATACACGCAGACAAAGCTAGCTGGAGAGAGTATGGTCGTTAGTAGTCATATTTATTTTAGTCGTTTTTATAATGACGAGAATCACCTAATCACTTGGCTAAACGTTAGAATAAAGAAATATACGGAATGGCTTCAGAAGCGTCATATCGAAATTTAATTTGCACCTTGCACCCAAAGTCTAACGCCTACACTTTAAGTCACGCCTGTTTTAGCAGCGTTCAAAAGAAAATGTGCTAAGTTGCTCTCGCTTGATGGTGTAGATATAATTCCTAGGCGTTTTTTGGGCAAAAAACGGCCAAGCCACCATTCTAGGAACCGCTTAAAATCAAGCGACATTTCTTTATATAGTCCGTCGCTTGATTTTGTAAAAGTGGCCTTGCGACAATCAAGCGCAAGAAATCTAAACTCGTAGGTAAAGTTATCTATTGAGAAAATGACTGACCTTCCAGAAGCAGAGTTAGAGGGTTTTACAACCCAGGAAAAAGCGATAATTAATCGTGATGGTCAACAACTGCGCGAAAAGTCGCATTTAGCGCACACCATACGGCTCATAAATGCAATAACATCATTAGAGAAGACCATAAAGAAATCGGATTCTGCAATGGAAGGATACTCAAAACGAATGGAATTGATTACCCTTGTTGGAATATGGATTGGTTTCATAGGTCTGGTCTATGCACTAATCAATTCCGTTCCGGTTCTTGTAACATATAACATTATTGACGCGAATACTGCTAGTTTAATCACTACAATTCTTTGGCCAGCGTCCGGCGTGGTTAACTTCATCATTGGTTGCATGGTAGTATATCTATTTCTGAAAGTTTTTAAGAAATAAGACGCATTTGCGCTTGATTCTGTAAAACCTGCCTTGTGACAGTCAAGCGCAATGTTTCTTTCGGCTGCTTTTTTTTTAACAACTTCCCTTGATGAACTTTACTGGCGCGTCGTTAAGAAGTTTCAATTTCACCATGGAAATACTTTTACTGTTCGTATCATAGTTTACAATATCGTTGGTTGACTGCCCTGTTTGTCCGGAATAAGTTACATTTATTGTAGTGCTGTTAAAATCACTCCAACTTCCAGTTATCAGTCCGCCTGGTCCCACAAGATAAAACGTATTGTCTGAACTGATTTGGAATTTGAGTTGATCCCCATATGCTACAGTAGACCAACAACCAATGAAATTATTTGTATGTAATGAAATCCCCGAAGGTAAAGAAAGTGGCGTGTCCTTTGCAAGAAACAGATAAAGAACAAGAATGACTAAGAAAACGATAATTCCATCTTTTAGTTGCCCTTTCATCAGAAAACCCCTGATTTTTTTATACTCTCATCGCTTGTCGTTATTCTTACTTCCATTTACGGCGTGATTCAGAAAAGTCATTCTTTAATTTTAATGAAACACCTTTTCCTGTAGTTCTGCCATTGATAATTAGCAGAATAGTTCTGTAAAATATATTTGTTGGTTGTTTCCATTCGTTAGGACATACATTCCAATTCCTTCAGTTTTCCACCGCGGTTCAAGTATCTGCGCCCGATGAGGTGGACTTCGCATCCAGCCTTGAACTGGTCCATCATAACCACGCACTATGTCTTCGAAGGTATATCTAAGATTGATACCATCCATTTGATGCAAATTTTCTGCACCATTCCAAGTAGTTATAACATTTCCATTATATTCTACAATATTGCATTTGAAACCTGCTTGGTTCATTCTCCATACAAAATCGTGTCCTTCCGGATCGATATGCCCTTCACCGGAATACTGGAAATAACCGCGCAATGCCATGTCTTTGCTATGTTCTCTTGCGATATCGGATAATTTCTGATTCCATGCTAACTCATTCAAACCATTTTCAGTTCTCTGGGAGTTTATAGCGCTATGAACGCTCAGTTCAACCTTCGTTGTGTTCAAATCAGAAGTAATCGAGCCTACGGACATTTGTGGAATGACGATATTAGGTGTAGGATTTGATGTCTGTGGGTTTGTACCGTTTAATAAAAGATTTTCTGTTTTTTCGATAGTATTTTGTGTTAAATTCAATTCTGTTGAATTGATTTTTGAAGTTCCAAAAAAATAAATCGCCGCAAATACCAACAAAGCGCAAAAAATGAAAGTTGACAATGCAGGAAATCGTTTAGGTGGTTGGCTATTTACTTTTTCTCTAACTTTCTGTGGATTATATAATTTCGCGGTTGCATGATTTGAACCGCCAATTTTTCTTAAATCGAATCGAGTAATAATTCCACAAAGTTCGCCGTTTTCAATTACGGCAAGACCATTAACATTAAGGTCAAAAATTCTTGACGCTGCGTCATCGATATCTGCATCGGAGTCTATAGAATAAACTGATTCAGACATTATTGTTTTTACGGGTTGAGTAGAAACAAAATAAGCACCCCTATCGCTGAGATCACTTCGGGTAATAATCCCGAGGAGTTTGCCACTTTCGACAACATAAACACTCCAAAATCGATTGTTCTTGAAAATTTCTTGAACTTTCTTTATTGACGTATCTGGAGATACAGTATATGGATTTCTAGACATTACATCTTTTACTTTCATATCTTGATTACCCATAGAACAACAATGCCTAATGTCTGTCCTAGGATTATATGGAAAGACCCGATTTATAGCGTCTATGCTAGACTATTCCTCGGCCGAAAATATCTGCTTTCCTAGGTGGTGCAGACCTTATAAATCAAAAGTGCTTCACTCCTGACGGATATAGGTCATTAGTTTCGTGCGAAAAAGCAGTCTGCGAACTGAGTCTAAAGGGAAATGCTCCAAACGGGATTTGAACCCGTGTTAGCGGATTGAGAATCCGCTGTCCTTGACCGAGCTAGACTATTGGAGCAGAATTAGGAATACAATCTAGGGTTGAAAGGAATAAAATACTGCCCTTGAGGAGTGGCAACCCGGGCAATCAACGGGCATCCTGTGCAGCTGCCCCGGATAAATTATTTGCCGCCCAACCGAAAACTGCGACTGGACGTTTTGCGAGTTATGCCTACGCGTCGCAGCACGATGGTGTGGTTTTCGAAGGGGAGGTTGTGCTCGGTGCGCTCGTCGAACAGGACCCTGAACCCGGTTTTGCGGGCCAGGTCGCGTATTTCCCGGCCCTCAAGGGCCTTGTCTATCAGGAGAATCCCGCCCGTCCTGAGCACGCGGTGGGAATCTGCCATTATCCGCTCCTGGTCGACTTCTTTGAGCGCGTGATAATCCGTCTGGAGGAAATGCTGCGACAGCACCACGTCGACTTTTGCGTCCTTCATCGGCAAGCCGTGCGCGTCTGCGACCACAAAGTCCGGCAGGCCGCCTTTCTGGGGTTCGAACTTGCTGAATGATTTCATCAGCAACCGCCCGGGCAATAATGCTTCGTGCGAGATGTCCAGGTTGACGACTTCGTGGCCGTGGTTTGAAAGGGCCTGGGAGACGAACCCGCAGCCCGACCCTATGGACAGTATGCGCAGCCCGCGTTTTCCCTTCCTCGGCCTGGGGCCGAAGGTGCGTATCGCCGCAAGCAATGTGCGGGAGTTCGTCTGGGCGAACCGCTCATAAGCCGGCACGTCCCTGGCGAGGTCAAGCTGTTGCAGCTCCCTGAGCCGCTCGACGTGCTTGTGGAAACGCCCGAGGTTGGCCAGGTACGCATTGGTTTTCTTAAATGCCTCTCCGTTCACTGGTTGCTTCGGGTATTCCATGGCATCAAGACGCGCAATGCAATCATCACTGCTGTTGCAGGCATTTATAAAAATTCGTTGCCATAATAATTGGCTGCAAACCAGCCTGGAATAGGCTAAGGCGGCGCAATCGCGTTTCTAGAGGTGTCATTTCAAATGGTAGACAGGATGTTTTCAACAATGGGCGACATGCGCGTCGGCAGATATATTATCGCCGAGGAGCACCCCTGCAAGATTCTCAGCATGTCCAAGAGCAAGACCGGAAAGCACGGCGCTGGAAAGATCAACATGGAGGCAGTCTCCATCTTCGACGGCTCCAAGCACATGCTCATGAAGCCCTCCGACGCAGATGTCGAGGTCCCTGTAATCGACCGCAAGAAGGCTCAGGTCGTGTCGATGAGCGGAAACACCGCACAGCTTATGGACCTGGTCTCGTTCGAGACCTTCGAGGTCACAATCCCAGAGGAAATGTCAGCAGGCATCGAGGTCGGCAAGGAAATCCAGTACATGGAAGTAATGGGCCGCAAGCTGCTTTTGAGGCTCGAAGGCGGGAACTAGGTTTCCGCTTAAATTCTTTTTCTATTTTTCCCTTGCCTGCCCATAGGTAGGCGTTTTGTTTTCATTGCCCTATCCACAGGAATTGGAGCGTTCTATTTCCAGTAGTGCGCGCATACTGCGTGTATCTCTGGAACGAACTTCCGCTCCGAGGTCGCTATCTGCGTGTTCCCGACCTTTCTGTGAACGCTATCCGGCAGCTTCGAAAGTTTACTCGCTGCAATAGTATAATCCTTGTTTTCAAATGCCCTCATCGCATCAGTGACGTGCGTAGCGTGCTCCCTCTCACCTGCAGCCATGCTTGCATAAACGCCAAAAAGAAGTCTGGTATTTGCTATCTGTGTTTCCGTAACCATCAGGACCAACTCCAATGTGAATAAGATGACAATAATTTTGGGGATTTATAACACTTTTATAGGAAGTGCGCTTCAGAAACAGTTTTTATTGTCCGTGGCAACGATTATTACTCCCGATAGGCACAGCACCAACGCTAAACGCCTCTCCGGGTTTTGGGGTTATAGGTTAGGGGATAAAACGTGGCTACAGTCCAACAGTCCGCACTACCCATCGAGGAAGGCGCAGCCACGCGTTTTTTTGCAGAGTTCTTCAACGAGTACTGCAACCAGCAGGTGATGGACCTTGCACAGTCCTACCCGGACAAGCGCAGCCTCATCATCGACTTTTCGCTCCTTTCAAAATACAAGTCCGAGCTTGCGGACGCGCTTCTGGACAAGCCCGACATCTACCTCAAGGCTGCAGAGGCCGCTGCAAGGCAGCTTGACGTATTCACTCCAGGAAGCACGGAGTTCGCACCGCACGTGCGCATCAACAACCTTCCTGACGAGTCCGGCTACACAATCCAGAACCTTGGCGCGGAGCACCTGAACAAGGTGGTGCGCGTGGACGGCATAGTCACGCTGATTACCCAGATAATGCCCAAGCTGCAATTGGCGCGCTGGATTTGCATCCACTGCACGCGCACAATTGACACTCCAGTTGGAAAGACCGGCGTGGAGAAGCCTTCGGTGTGCCCCGGCTGCGGCCGCGGGGACGGACTTTACCTTTCCGAGCAGGCAAGCGGCTTTGTGAACATGCAGCGCTCGCAGATGCAGGACCCTGTTGAGAAAATCAAGGGAAACATCCCCGCACCGCAAGTTGACCTGTGGCTGGAAGACGACCTGGTCAACACGCTTTCTCCAGGAGACAACGTCATAATCACCGGAATACTGCGTCTTCGCCAGAACCAGCAGGCGAGGGGCGGAAAGGCCACGCCGGTGTACTCAAAATTCTTCGACGTGGTCGGAGTCGAGAAGATGCAGAAGGAGTTCGAGGAACTCTCACTCACCAAGGAAGAGGAAGACCAAATCCTTGAGATTTCAAAGGACCCGCACCTCATCGACAAAGTTATCATGAGCATCGCGCCCAGCATCTACGGCTACTCCGAGATGAAGGAAGCCATCGCAGTCCAACTTTTCGGAGGCACGCAGTTCAAGGTGCTCCCGGATGGCAAGAAAATCCGCGGGGACATCCACGTGCTGCTTGTAGGAGACCCCGGCACAGCCAAGTCAACCATCCTCCAATACGTCAAGGAGCTCGCGCCAAAGGCAATCTACGTCTCAGGAAGGGGCGCAAGCGGAGTCGGACTCACGGCATCAGCCGAGAAGGACGAGATTGCGGACGGAGGCTGGGTGCTCAAGGCAGGCGCACTCGTTCTTGCATCCGGCGGAGTCGTAATGGTAGACGAGTTCGACAAGATGGAGCCCAACGACCGCGCGAGCATGCACGAGGCAATGGAGCAGCAAACGATCTCAGTAGCCAAGGCAGGCATCGTCACCACTTTCAAATCCAAGACGTCAGTCTTGGCTGCGGCAAACCCCAAGCTGGGCAGGTTCGACCCGAACACGCCTCCGGCACAGCAGTTCGACATCCCTCCCACTTTGATGAGCAGGTTTGATTTGATTTTCGCAATCAAGGACGTACTTGACGAGGCCAAGGACCGCAAGCTGGTTGACCACGTGCTTACTGGCCATATGTTCGCTGCAAAGAAGCAGAAGCTGTCCGACCTGAAGGACTCGCCAATCATACCACCAATCATGCCCGACCTTTTGCGAAAATACATTTCATACGCTCGCAAGAACATCCACCCCGTGCTCTCGGAAGAGGCGGCGAACCGCATCAAGGAGTACTACCTTTCATTGCGCAGGATGGGCGCGCAGCAGAACACCTTCCCGGTGACTGCGCGTGAAATCGAGGGACTCATCAGGATGAGCGAGGCATCAGCCAAGCTGCGGCTTTCAAACACGGTGGAACTTAGAGATTCGGAACGCGCAATCTCGCTCGTACACTTCGTGCTCTCGGACATCTTCATGGACAAAGAAACCGGCAAGATTGATTCCGACATCATAAGCACCGGCCAGCCCAAAAGCAAGGTGGACAAGATGCGCTCGGTGCTTGGAATCATCAACGCACTTGAGCAGAAGCTTGACATGGTCGACATCGACGACATCGTCGAGCAGGCAGTCGCAATCGGGATGGACGAGAACGCCGCACGCAGGCTAATTGACGAGCTCAAGCGCAACGGAGACCTCTACGAACCCAAGGTCGGCTACGTCAAGAGCTCGCGCGGAAGATAATACAAAGGTAGATTCTGTTGAAGAGAACCAAAAAGCCGGCAACCAGGGAAGAGCGCATCGCCGCGTTCAACCGCAGGATAAACCTCTTCCTGATGCTTGCCGCGTTCACCAACACGCTCTTGATTTCACTGTTCATAGGCGCGGGATTCATAGCGCAGCAGCTTACTGTGGTAGACAACCCGGCAGACGTGTCCAACTCTTTTGGCCTCATCATATACATGGTCTTTGCTGCAGCGGCAATGCTTGCCATCCTCAAGTTCTACAAAGGCAGGCTGCTTTTCCAGCTGCTTGAATACGGCCTCATAGCAACCAGCGCGGAGGTTTTTGGCGCGGCGTTTTTGCCCGGCTACGACATCTACCTGATGATTGCGGCAATCGCGCTGAGGCTTTTGCTTCCGCAGTTCCAGACGGCATTCCTGCTTTTTGCAAGCATAATCGTGGGAGCGATACTTGGCTCCTCGCTTGACTTCATCCCTGTTGCGGTGTTTGCAATGCTCCTTGCGGCATACGACTACATCGCGGTGTTTTGCACCAAGCACATGGTCGAGCTTGCGAAGGGACTGTCCGAGCGCGACGCCGCATTCAGCATAAAAATCGGGGTGAACCCGGTTGCAAGGAAAGGCGAAGTCGCAAGGGCTCAAACGCCCGATGATGCGGACGCGCCCGGCAAAGCGCCTGCAGTTCGCAACAGCATCGAGCTTGGCCTGGGCGACTTTTTGATTGGGGTAATGCTTTCGGTTTCCGCGCTCAAGATTGGCGCGTTCCCCGCATTCGACTACGCGCTTGCATCGGTAATCGGCGCAAGCGCAGGGCTCACCGCGATGTTCATCTACCTTGAAAGGAAGGGCGGCTACTTCCCGGCAGTGCCGCCGATTGCCGCAGGCTCGCTCCTGTGCATCCTCTCATACTGGTGCGTGCGCTCGCTTTTTGGAACCTCCTAGCGGCAAAGCAAACTGCAGCCGGCCTGCAAAGGTTATTTTAATCGCCAAAGGCATAATGCTATTTCAAGTCAAGACGTTTTCTGACGTTTCAAACAGGTTAGGTTAATGGATTACGACAAGCTCTTGGACCGCGCACGCGCAAACATCCCCGACAAGGAAAAGCTCACCTCCGGCGAGAGGTTCGAAGTCCCGCGGGCGATGCTGATGATCCAGGGCAACAAGACCATCATCACAAACTACGGCGACATCTGCTCGCGCATACGAAGAACAGATGTCGAGTTCTCGAAGTACCTCTTCAAGGAGCTTGCGGTTCCCGGGGAAATCCAGGCAGGAAGGCTAATACTTGCAGGAAAGTTCTCCGACCGCGTTGTCAACGACCGCATAGGCAACTATGTCACCACCGCAGTAATCTGCAAGGAGTGCGGCAAGCCCGACACGCACCTTGAAAGCATCGACAGGCACCTGAAGATGCTCATCTGCGAGGCGTGCGGCGCCAAGGCGCCGGTAAGGATTTAGACGATTATACAAGGTGAAATTTGATTGGCAAACTTCCATCCAAGACCGCATTACCAGCAGAGGAGGCCCGGCGTCCGCAGGCCGATGGCGCCAGGAATGGGTCCGGACGGGTTGCCGCTTCGCGTGCGCATGCCCCACCAGGGAGAGATTCTTGGGAAGGTCACCGAGCTGTTCGGCGGCTCGCGGATGAACGTGCAGTGCCAGGACAACTTCACGCGCATGTGCCGCATACCAGGAAAAATCCGCAGGAAGCTCCTCATCAACCCCGGAGACATCGTCGCAATCACTCCCTGGACAGTGGAGTCAAACGAGAAAGGCGACATCGCCTACCGCTACACGCGCGTGCAGGCAGAGCAGCTCCGCCAGAAGGGAATGCTGCAGGGACTCTGAGCCAACCCGCACACGCCCCTTCCCCCAAGGTTAGAACTGGTTATATTCAGCCTTAGGCATAAGTGTTTTTGACATGGCACGAAAGATTTCCAAGCGCAAGCAGCCCGAACGCGAGGTCAAGCCGATAAAGGAACGCATGAAGATTTACTCCAGCAAGGTGCTTGACGACAAGGTCCTTGAGATACTCAACTGGATGATGAACACCGGCAAGATTGACAGCTTTGACTTTCCCATCTCAAGCGGCAAGGAGGCGTGCGTCTTCCGCGCAACCCGGCTCAAGGCCGATGAAAAACCAGAACACGTGGCTGTGAAGATTTTCAAGTACGAGACCTCGATGTTCAAGACGATGCTCCAGTACATCGAAGGCGACCGCAAGTTCGACCCGCGAAAGAACAAGCGCCTGCTGGTCAACGACTGGGCGCGCAAGGAATACTCCAACCTGCAGCTGATGCACAGCGCGGGGGTGCGCGTGCCGGAGCCGTACTACCTGCGCATCAACGTCATAGTGATGGAGTTCCTCGGAGAGGGCGGCTTCCAGTCCGCGCTGATGGAGCAGGTGGTTCTTGAGAACCCGCAGGCAACCTACGAGGACGTTGTTGAGAACATGCGCAAGACCTACGACGCGGGAATAATCCACGCAGACCTATCAAGCTTCAACATCATCATCCACAAGGGGAAGCCCTACCTGATCGACTGGGCACAGGGGGTTGAGAAGAACCACCCGCACGCAGAGATGTTCCTGCAGAAGGACTGCCACAACATAGCTGACTTCTTCCAGAAGCTTGGCGTAAAGACAACCGACGTCGAGGTATATCAGAAAGTCACGATAAACCGGAAGGAAGACGACAGGCAGGAAAGAAGGCGTTAAGAAAATTGAAAGGCAAAGCAAGTGGTTTGCAGCTGTCGGACAGCAAGGAATTCAACGAACAAAAAATGATTGGAATTAAAGCATTAATAGTCAAATACAGATGAAAGTGATTTTTTATGGATACGATAAAGGTCCCGCAAAAGCGCATCAAGACATACCAGGACAAGGACGGCGCAGTTCTCAAGAGGCTCCACGACGAGCTTGGCGTCGACATAAAGCTTATTGACGGCGACATCGAAATAGAGGGCGACGGCGGCGCGGTCTGGGTAGCGAACATGGTAGTCAACGCCATCAACTACGGCTTCGCGCCTGAGAAGGCATACAAGCTTTTCAACGACGAGTACTACCTTGAGGTAATCGACCTGGAAACCTTCTTCGCAGGCTCTGAAAAACTCATCGAGCGCTACCTTGCGCGCGTAATCGGCCTTGAAGGCAAGGCCAAGAAGGTGCTCGAAGACCTGAGCGAAGCCCACATTTCGGTCTGGGAGCACAAAATCGCAATCATCGGAACGTTCGAGGAGCTCCACGACGCGCGGGAAGCAATCAACCGCCTCCTGATGGGAAGCACGCACGCCGGAGTCTACTCGTACCTTGAGCGCAACAAGAAGCTGAGAAGGATGCCCAGGTAACTTTGACTGCGCACCAGCAAAGGCCGTAAATACCAAGCAGGCCTAATCAGGATATGGCGGACATATTCCCGGGATTGAATCCAGAACGCACGAGAAAAGAGCCATTCTACAATACTCTTGCGGCCCTTCAACGCAAGGGTTCGGAAGCAAAGCCCCACCTTCTCCAAAACGGCATAGACCAGCTGAATAACTATATGGATGAGCTGGCAAAGGACGGGAAGAAAACCAACTGGAACGACAAGGGCGCATACATCTTCCGCGAAGGCATTAATTTCGTCGATAACTATGCGCCCAGGTTCTTAGACTACATACTGCAAAGCGATAATGCCAACAAATTGGTTAACACGCCGGAGTTTCACCAAGCGTTTGAGAACCTGCTCCGCTTTACGATTGAGGACGCGCCAAAAAACATACGTGACAACAACACCTACCTGTCGCTGTACGAAAAGCTCAACGAGGCAGCCAAAAAACAGAAGTTCCCATACCGGATGGAGAGCCAGAAGAAGCTGTTCGGTGCGCTCATAATACACTGGCGAAACATGGGCGAAACGCCCAACCTGCAGAAAAGGAGCCTGCGAGGTTTTTCGAATTCCTTGGAAAAGATGTTCGACAAGGACATCCCCATGGCGCGTTCAGCTGTGCGCGAAGTCCATGGCCAGGCCGACACGCTAATCAGCACGCCCACGCTCATCCGGTCAATCACAAACGGTATGCATGAAGATGGCGCCCTAGACCAGGATGAAAGGGACCGGATTCACAGGCTGCTTGCAGACATGGGGCCTGCGGTGAAAACCAACCTGTCCTGGCTGGAACAGCGGCACAGCGAACTGGCCGCCGGCGACCCTAAAAAGGAAAAATTCGGCAAAATCATCGCTCTTGCAAAATTCATGGTCTCACCCCGCAAAGCCGACCCGGCAATTGCAAAGAATGCGGAAGAAATCGCCGCCCAGATGACACAAAGGCAAGAGAATGACTTGGACGACCTTGAGTATTACCCTGGTCAAAAGCCGAACCCCGAAATACCCGCAGTTGTAGATGCAGCAAGGTCAGCTGCGGAAGCATGGCACATGCACAGGCAAACTGGCAATCCGCGCCGTTTCCTGGAAATCCTGCAGTACCTCCAAAACGAGCGCGTTTTTGGCAAAGACACTTACAAGAGCATAGTCAAGGACATAGGCAACAACCGCTATTCCGACGCCGCATCCAAGCTGAATGAAGCGTATGCCAACGTATATGCGATAAGGTTCTTGAACCCGCACGAATTTGACAAAATCCACGAGTACGCTGCCAGCGGATTTATTTCCGACCTCGTAGGTTACGCCGGCACATACCTGCACGCCCCGGACAAGCACGCCCATGACCGGCTGAATGAAGCCCACGAACAGGGCAAAGACATTGCAAGGCGGCTGAATGAGGACCCTGCGCCAATAACAAAGACGAGGATTGCGCGCGCAGCCGAATGCGACCTGCAGGCTCTTGCAAACGAATACCGGCAAAGGTTTGGAAGAACGCCCCTGCTCTTGCCGGACAACGTCCTTTACACTAGTGGCCGATTCTACAAGGTCTCACGGTCAAAGGGCAACCGCATAACTTCTGCAAAGCCGATAACGATGCCGCGGCAATACGACTTTGCGAGCCGAAAAGAGCTCGAGAACAAGGTATTGGAAATGGAAAGGGTCTCGCATGCGAAAAGACTGGGCCTCTTCGGGTTGCATGAAGTCGCAGAACAGCAGGAACGCAGGCAGCAGAGGCGCTGACTTGGCCCAAACCCCAATCAAGTTTTATAAACTCTTTCGTCCTTACAGATAAACCTTAGGCAAAAGGCAAGGCACCCACGAGGGAATAATAAGCTTCAAGACCATAAGTATTTACGAGGTAAAAACCCCGTTTTCTTG
>Ga0209340_1000692_pt1 | contig 32170 bp, 44 predicted proteins | sample EPASupsiteSAE323_FD_187266 | JGI IMG/M metagenome (GOLD analysis project Ga0209340, IMG submission 187266) | Bioremediated contaminated groundwater from EPA Superfund site, New Mexico - Sample SAE3-23 (SPAdes) (version 2) | ecosystem: Environmental > Aquatic > Deep subsurface > Groundwater >... | reverse complement strand
TGAGTGAGTTCGGATATATTCCTGATGATTTAGGGATAAAATTCAATCCTGTAAAAACTCCATCTGATGAGGAAATGGCAGAGGTGGTTGGAAAGAAGACTGACTCTATTGAAAAAGTTTATACCGCTGGGATTATAAATCAAAAAATTGCTATGCAAGAGTTGCATGAACTGTCATACACAACTAACATGTTCACTTCAATAACTGATGAAGATATAGAAGCAGCAAAGACAGATTTCACAGATGAAAGCGATATGGGGTTAGGTGGTGTATTAAATGACCTCGAAGGATTGGGAAATAAACAAACAGCTGGAGCTAAAGTACCGCTCGAGCTTGCAAAAGATAAATAGACTAATCAGTGATGCAATTAAGGGATTGCAGACCGTTACAGAGATACAGACCGTATTGCAGAACCTTGCATCTTCAAAAGTATTTCACGAGTTTGCCGATCTAGTAGCACATAGATTTGTAACCTTGGCCAATACAACTGATGCCAAGATATGGAGAGAAGCGGCAAGGGGAGGAAGCCAAGGAAATGCAGTATACAAGGCGCTTCAAAAAACATTAAAAACAAATGTGGGGGCAATAGCGAATCAGAAGATAGTTGAGAATGCACAGTTCATCAAATCAATGCCTCTATTTGCATCTAGTGAGATTACGAAGCACGTAGCAAACGAAGTGTTCAAAGGGCTAAGAACTGAAGAGATTGCAAAGGATCTAAGTGAAAAAGTATGGGGATTGAATAACACCAGGGCGAATCTTATTGCAAGAACCGAATCAAGCAAGACAATGACAGCACTTACAGAAGCAAGAGCCAAGGACGTAGGAGTTAATTGGTACATATGGAAAACCGCGAATGATGGTAATAGGGTAAGAGAATCACACCAGAACATGCAAGGCGTTTTAGTTCGGTGGGATAATCCCCCAGCACCTGAAATCTTAATCGGTGAAAAATCACAGGGGCATTATAACGCTGGTGAAATTTATAATTGCAGATGTTATGCAAGACCGTTGATAAGTTTGAACAATGTGGAATGGCCTGCAAGGGTTTATTATAACGGAAGCATAAAGACAATGAGCAAGCTAAAATTTGAAAAAATAATGTAGGGAGTTGATTTGATGTCTAAAAAGGGAACGCAAAACCTAGCATTGCAAAACTTAACTTTGAAAGCACAAGTTAAAGAATTAGCGGAGGCAGTGAACTTTTTGAAAGTTCGCGATGAAGCCTATCAAAGATTAACTTTTAGCATGCTTCACAGATTAGGCGGAAGCTTTGAAACTTCTGATGAAGAAATAGATTTGGCAGAGGGGAGAATAGTCGCAACAGTTGATAAAGAAAAGAAAACAACAACCTTCTCAATCGAATTACCACCAGAAGCATAGCACCTTAGAGGGTGTTTTTTATATGCTATTAATCTAATAAAAAGGAGGAACTTAATAAAATGGTAAATGAAAATGTTCAAATTTTAGTAGGAGGCGTAGCAGTAAGCAGTGCTAATAAATTGCCTGTTGATGCTACAATCGAAACAGTATCCAATGAAGCAATTGGCGCAGTTGATGATGTTGCTGTAACAAATCCTGCCAGTGAAGGCAGTATGATAGCCTTGCAGAAAGGTGCATTGACCGCCGCTAACGCTTTGAATGTGTCTGTTGGTGATGTTGATGATGCAGCAGTAACAAACCCTGCTCTGGATGGCTCAGTCGTTGCATTGATTAAAGGGCTCATAACTGGATTAGCAACTCTTAACACATCTATAACAGCATTGAACACAGCAATTGGAGCTAAAGCAGATGTGGCAGTTACAAATCCAGCTTCTGAGGCTTCATTGATTGCGTTGACCAAAGGAGTATTGACAGAAGTAACTCCAGCTGGCTAATGCTTAATCAGGAGGTAAACTGACGTGATAATGTATTATGGATCTAAAATAAGTGACAACATGACAAAGACACCAGAAGGTTATCTAATATGTCACAACGTACCAATTGGACGTACAGGCAGTATGGATTATCTCGGTGAGGAAATAGGACTTCAAGATAAAAGAGGACAAAGAATTAAAGTATATCGAAAGCCAGAGGAACTATTTAGCAAAGCGACTATAGCAAGTTTTGAAGGAAAGCCAACAACAAACAATCATCCTACACAGAATATCGACTTAAATACAGTCGGTATGCTGACAAGAGGACATGCTGAAAACATTCGTCAAGATGGCGATTTTTTATTGGCTGATTTATACATAACTGATGCTGGTTTAATTGCTGAGATAGAGAATGGTAAGCGTGAAGTATCATGCGGGTATGATTGCTTGTGGGTGCCTGTAGGAGAAAACGAATACGAACAAAAGGAAATAGTCGGTAATCACGTTGCAGTAGTTCAGAATGGACGAGCTGGAACGCGTGTTGCTATAAAGGATTCTATGCCTGAAAAAATTAATGATAACGAAAGGAGCAATAAGAAAATGCCAAAAGTAACTAATAAGTTTTTAGCCGCGCTTGGATTTAAGCATTATGTAGCTGATGCAGAGCCAGAAGAAATCGCAAAAGCTATGGATGCTTTAAGTGAAGAGGAAGGAATAGGGGCAAATCCTGATTCAGAAGCTGACGGAACAGAAAAAATAATGTCTGCTATTGCACAACTCGGGGAGGCAATCAAAGGTTTGACAGACAGAGTAACTGCTCTTGAAGAGTCTGACAAAAAGGTCCATGAAGAAGTCGGAGCAGATGCTGAGTTAGAAGGTCTCGAAAAAGAGCTCGAAACAAAAGATGAAGAAGGAAGCGGAACAGTTGAGCCTGAAGAGAAAAAAGAGGAAGAAAAAGAAGAGGACAAAAAGCCTGCTGCTGATTCTGCTTTAAAAAAGTTCGTTCAGGATATGAAGCCAATAATAATGGCGATACCCGATGAGAAAGCAAGAAATGCAGCTGCAAAACAGTTTTCACAAACTGTTAGAGATGCTAGAGCCTCAGGTGCAAATGGTTACGGTGATATTGTTTCAACCGTAGCTGGTCACAAAAAGCAAGCCATGGACACAAAGCAAGTTAAATCAATGAGCCAAGCAGAGGCAACTGCAATAGCAACTGAAGCTTGGAATAAAAATAACGCTCACTATAAGGAGGTAAAATAATTATGCCAGGAACAGTAATCGGAAAAAGCCTTAATCTAGGCTATGCTGGTAAAATATCAAGAAATGTTGGGAACATCATTGGCTCAAGATTCATTAAGTCAATTCTTGATGGAAATGGAGCAGAAACACAACCTTCAGTTCCATTCGGATATCCAGTTGTTTTAAACACAGATAATACTTTCTCCAAGTTTGGTGCATCGGGTTCCGGTGTATCAGCCGCAACAGCCGCAACCTTTGGGGGTATTGCTGTAAGTGAAGTTAAGCAAGTACTTACCTACGGTTCAAATGCCACAGGAGAATACACGCCTAATCAGCCTTGCGATGTGTTGGAGATAGGTACTGCTACAGTATTTGTATCTGATACGACAGCAAATGCTCCAACAGCAGGAGGAAAAGTGTATATCTGTACAGCAGCAGGTAATGGCTCCTTGACCGTTGGTGAATTGTTCGCAGCTGTAGCCCCAACAGGAATAGGCACAGGCACAGTGGTAGAACTTACCAATGTAAGATTCACAACAGGAAAGGTCGATGCAAACAAAGTAGCAGAAGTCACAATATTAACTAGGGTAAATCCATAGTAGAAAGGGAGGATAAAATACAATGGGAAAAGAGATAATTACTGCAGCAATGCAGAGGACAATGAATGAGTTAATGGCTTCCGGGCAAAAAGGCGTTGTTTTGGCACAGGCTCCTGGAGCAGTGTATGGTCCTGGTATGGATACAGCAGGAGCGGCAAGTGGGATGGCTTTCTTAGTTGGAGAGCTTGAGAAACAAGACCCAAGACTATTAGAACCATTAACATCAATTACAGCTCCACGTGACATCACAATGAAGCCAGGTGGAGGATGGGTGTCGAACACATCTAATGTATTTGTTGACTATGCGTCTTCCGGAAACGATGAAGATAGCATTATCGGTGGAGAAACAACCAACATCCCTGTAACTCAAGCAAACATCACAAAGGATGTTTACAAGGTAAATACCTTCGCAGAAATACTCAGAGCACCTTTGTTCGATGAGTACAAACTGCAACAGGTAGGAAGAAGCCTTACACAGATTCTTGATGATGGCTTGAGACTTAACTTCAACAAGCTTCTTGACAGAAATGTTTATGTTGGTATTAGCAAGACCGGAACATATGGACTTGTTAACAACCCAGCAATAACAGCTGCGGCAGTTGCAAACGGAGTAAGTGGACTAAAGGCTTGGACAAAAAAGACACCTGATGAAATATTGTATGATGTTAATGCAATAATTGAGCAAACATGGGCAGACAGCGAGTATGATTTAACCGGTATGGCGAATCAAATATTGATTCCTCCAGCTCAATACGCTTACATCGTAAACACTAAAGTATCCACAGCCGGAAACATGTCTATACTGAACTATTTGCTCGAAAACAACATAGCAGCAAATCAGGGAAGAGAATTAAAGATATTCCCATGTAGATGGTGTATAGATGCTGGCGTAGGAACACCAGCAACCCAGAGAATGGTTGCTTATGTTAACGCTGAAAACAGAGTTAATATGGATTTGACTGTACCTCTTAGCCGTGTTATGACAGCTCCGAACGTAGGAAGTGCATCATATGAAACATTATATGCTGCTCAAATCGGACAAGTAAAATTCTTATACACTCAGTGTGCTCGTTACGCTGATGGTATATAAGGAGGAAACCAGATGATAAAAGTATTAGCAACTAAATCACTTGAATTTTCTAACGGAAGCGAAAAAGCAAAGACTGTAATAGGTTTTTGCTCGCTCCCTAATTGGGTTCAAAAAGATCCGTACTTTAAGGCAGCTGTTCTTGAAGGCAGCATAAAAACCTTTGAAAGTACAAGCGATAAAGCTCTTGAAGACATCAAAAAGGATGAGGAAAAAGCAGCCGCGCTTAAAGCAGAGATTGAAGAATTGGAAGCAAAAAAGGCGGCGCTTTTACCTGATGATGATGGATCAGAAAAAGAAGTAAAAGAAGTAAAGGATGTAAAGGAAGCAAAAACACAAAAAGAACCTGCAAAAAAGTAGGTGATTAAATTGTATAACGATGTAAATTCCTCACAGATAATTGCGGATGCATCAAATATAAGAACAGGAGAAAATCCTTCATATAGTGTGGAGGATTTTCTCAATGTTTATCCTCAGTTCGGCAGTATTAGTGGCAATGATGGCTATATGTCAGCAGAATTACTGCAAATGTACATTGATTTTGCTAATGCTTGCGTTAAACAAGCGCGCTATCATAGTGCATGGAAGATATGCATGGGGCTATTTGTTGCTCATTTTGCATCTATGTGGTTGCAAGGAACAGCAGCTCCGGGGAGTTCAGCAGGGCAAGTTTTAGCGGCCTCTCAAGCAAAGGGGCTAAATACTTCTGAATCAGTAGGAGATGTATCAGTAAGCATGGATTACAGTAATGTTGGGAATGACCTTGATGGTTGGGCTCAATGGAAACTTACGATATACGGACAACAGCTCGCAAGCATTGCAAAGATGCTAGGTAAAGGTGGAATGGTGGTGTAGCAAAATGTTTAATGCGTTTGCAAAGGTAGAAGTTAAATCCGACAAAACACAAAATATTGAGAAAGCTCTTAGATTCTTATTAAGCAAGGATGTTCTTGTAGGAATACCTCAAGAGAAGAGCAGTAGACCGGAAGATGAAACAATTACCAATGCAGAACTTGCATTCATACACTCAAACGGAATAAGAGAAAGATCTATGCGTGCAGATATGGCCAAGGATGTCCAAGAAAAAGGATATCACGAAGCCCTTGACATGTATATCTATTCTCATGGTTCCCCATTGTGGCAATCACCGCCTAGACCTATTATCGAGCCAGCAATAGAAGATGATAAAGAAGTAATCTCAGAATTAATGGGAGAAGCTTCAACAGCTGCATTGGATGGTAATATCCAGAAAGCAAATCAGAAGTTACAACAAGCAGGACTTGAAGGACAAGCCGCTTCTCAGGATTGGTTTGATAATCCTAAGAACAAATGGGCTCCAAACTCTCCACGTACAGTCGAAGAAAAAGGAAGTGACAAACCTTTGATTGATACAGGAGAACTCAGAAAAGCAATTACCTATGTCATAAGAGAACGGAAGTGAAAGCATGATTAATGTTGGAAGAATTGTAAACAGCAGAAACTTTGCTCAAGGTAAAGGTTTTACTGTTCACCGTAAAAGAGGAGAGTGGGAAGCAGGTAGATTTGTACAAAAGGAAATGAAATTAACCTTACAGGGTACTGTCACACCTTGCAATCCTAAAGACCTTGTTCAGCTTCCGGAGGGTGACAGAGTCACTGGGGTTATGTGCTTTCATTCTGAACAACAAATATACACTACCCATAATGACGCTACAAAAGGCACGTCAGACGAAATCGAATGGCAAGGTGAAAGATACAGAGTGTCTTCAACTATTCCCTATGTCGATTTTGGTTATTGGAAAGCATTTGGGGTAAGGATGGTGAGCGATTAATGTCTGATACTATTTTGAAACAAAAGGACATCGAAGACTTATTTCAAAGCCTTACCACTAGAATGCTTGGACTTGCCACGAAAGATATTAATCTAAAACCAATAAATCAGGACAGGGTTCGTGTATCATGGCCAACTGGCGGTGCTCCTGCTTGGAAGATAACCGAGGATATCGTTTTTTTGCGGGTCAATAACGCTGATGCTCCTATAACACGGCAACGTGAAACAGAATACGCATACAACAATTTAGATGTTCACAATGCTAAAAGGACTACATCATATACGCGGGTTCGTACCGTTAATTTTATTCTTTACGGTCCTAATAGCTTTGACAACGCGGATGTTATAAGAAACGGGCTTTATCTTCCGGAGTACAGAGAAGAACTTGCAAAAAAGAACTTATTTATGATACTTGATGTTCCTATGCCAATTCGTTTTCCAGAATTATTTAACGGCCAATGGTGGGAAAGAACAGATTTTACAGTATCATTTAATGAGCTTGTAAAGCGTCAAGGAACAGTTCCTTGGATTAAAAGCACGAATATTAAACTCTATACAGAGAAAGGAGAGGTTAAATAAATGCCAACTTTAACACTTAACGATATAGTCCAAGTTGTGGTAAGCGTCTCACCTGCCGCGACAGTAAGACCGGGCTACAATCTCGGGTTGATAATCGGCGATAGTACGGTTATATCAACTGCCGATAGAGTGAAGTTGTATACAGGGCTTGAAGCAATGATTGAAGATGGTTTTGCAATTGATGATCCTGAATATCTTGCGGCTTCATTATATTTCTCGCAGATCCCTAGACCTCAAAATGTTGCTATAGGGAGATGGGATACAACAGGAGCAGAAACAGCACTTGAAGCTGTAACTGCTTGTAGGATAAAAAATACTGATTGGTATGCTTGCATGATATGCGGTGCGGTTAAAGCAGCTATAATTGCTGTTGCGGCATATATTGAAACGGCAGTACCAACATCAGCATTTTTCTACACAACAGCAGATGCAGAAGTCTTAGCAGGAACAGCGGGGAACGTAATGCTAGCATTGCAGGCTGCAAAGTATAAAAGAAGCTTGGGTCAGTATTCAACAGAAGATGACGCTGTAGCCGCTATAATGGGTTATGCTATGGGAGCAAACACAGGACTTGCTAATAGTGCTTTTACTTTAGCATACAAACCAGAAGTCGGGGTTGCAGCAGAAGATTTAACTTCATCAGAGGTTACAACAATAAAATCTCAAAATGGCAATGTGTACATCAATAGAGGTGTTACTTATGACCTATTCGAGCAGGGTGTAATGGCTGATGGAACACATTTTGATGAGATTCTTAATCTTGATATGCTTGCTAATGATATTCAGCTCGCAGTTATGGATTTACTTGTATCAGTTCCAAAAGTGCCTCAAACCGAAGCTGGCGTAACTTTGCTTGTGAATGCGATAAATGGTCCGTGTAGTGATGCAAGGAAAAAAGGATTCATAGCACCAGGTGTTTGGAATGCAGCTCCTATATTGAATCTTGATACAGGGGATACCCTTTCCAATGGTTATTTGATTCTTGCGGATACGCTTGAAAATCAATCTCAGGCTGATAGAGAAGCTCGTAAATCACCGCCTGTTTATGTTCCAGTTAAGCTTTCTGGAGCTATAGAACATGCCGTAATAAATGTTCTGGTGAACAGATAAGGAGGAAATCTAATGATAACGACATATAGCTTTTCAGATGTAAACATGGTAATATCCCATCCAAACGTGGGGCAGCATGTATCATCAGGTGAAGGTATCGGGAGTATTTCTGTTTCAATGGCAACTGAAAAAACAGAACATAATGTTGCATCTGACGGATCTGTGATGGTATCAAAGATACCAGGAGACAATGGTACAATTGCTATCACCATACAGCAAACTTCGACACTCAACAAATGGCTGCTGAAATGGTATAACTACCTTAAAGCCGCTTCAACTTCTCAGTGGGCTAAAACTGGCATCACCGTAAGAGCCCCAAGTATGCAAGATTTGATTACTGCAACAGGCGTATCTCCTCAGAAATTAGCTGATAAGCCTTATCAAGCTCAAGGACAGTTAGTTACTTGGAATTTAATGGCTGCTGATATTCAACAGGAGGCAATGTAAGAGAGGGAGGGGCTAATTCATGGTTAAAAGAGAACTTTTTAAAGATATAGAGCTAGGCGGGCGTAAATGGAGAATAGGGAAATTTGATGCTTTTACTGGATCATTCATGTTGATAAAGGTAACAAGCATCATTTCTCCATTGCTGAAAAATATTGACTTTAAAGACGTGAAAAAAGCGTCTGATATATCCGGATTGAATTTCACTGAGATGTTAGCGGGCATTACGAATTTATCTGAGCAGGATTTTAATTATATCCAGAAAAAGTGTTTAGGCGTATGTTGCGAATGTCTGCCAGCTGATTTTACTCCAGTACTTAATGAAAATGGTACTTTCGGAGTAATGGAGTTAGAAAATGATACCTCCACAGTTTTGGGTTTGACAGTACACGCTTTAATGTTCAATGTGACAAGTTTTTTCGACGAAAACCTCTTGGGTTCTCTCAAGGGGAAAACCCCGGATATATCCTAGCACATTGTGAGAACGTAGATGAGTTTGCTTATGGGCCTGTTATCGCAGGGATGTGGAAACAGCATGAAGTTTTTGATGGTACTTATACTTTCGATGATCTTCTGGATGCCCATGAAATAATTCAGGTCAAGATAGAAAATGAGCGAAGAGCAACGGAAGCATCAAAGCAAGGAGGTGGGTAAATGAACGGTGTTGATGTAATAAAAGAATATCTTGTAAGTCTTGGATTTAAAGTTGATGCGTCATCGTTTGGCCAAACAAAAAAAGTAATGGCTGATGCCGATAAAATGGTAGCCAAGTTTGCAAGTTCAAGCAAATCTCAATTTTTAAAGGCTGGAGCAAGTGTTGTGGGGTTTGTAGCCACAGCGAATGTAGCTATAGCAGCATTTATAGCCAATCTTGCACAAGCAGACATCAAGAACCAGGAATTTGCTCGCCTTATGTGGATGTCTAATGATGCTGCTTATGCTTATAACAACACACTTAAAGCTCTTGGGGCGACTGTTGATGAATTATGGCTTAGTCCTGAATTAATGCAGAGATTTCAGGCATTAAGAGGACAAGCTGGAGAAATGAGGCCACCTGAAGAATATGCACAACAAATGAAGACCATCCGCGATATCATGTTTGAATTTCAGAGGTTAAAACTTGAGGGCATGTATGCGTTGCAATGGATAGGGTATTATCTGTTTAAGTATCTTGAAGGACCATTGAAAAGCATCAAAGTAAGCTTCAAGGATTTTAATGACAGTCTGACTAAAAAGATGCCTGAGTGGACGAAGAACGTTGCTCAGGTAGCATCTTGGTTCGTAAGATTGGGGATAGCTATTTATCGCATAAAAGAGATATTGGGGATTGTTGTCGCGGCATTTGCGGCTTTCAGCCTTGTTAATATGGGACCTTTAGGATTAATAGTGGCGGGCTTAACTGCTCTATTAATGCTGATTGACGATTATTATACATATAAAGATGGCGGCGAATCTGCTTTCCCTAAACTCTGGAAGTGGATTGATAATTTAGTACAATCCATGGAAGACAATGGAACCATAGATGACTTTACAGACAGCCTTAATGAACTGATTGATAGCTTCAACGAACTTATGTCAAGCTTAGATGATTTAGCAACTGATTTTAACTTTAAAGACCTTGGGGATGCAATTACATGGCTTGCTAATGGCGCTTTGAAACTATTAGCGGATGTTCTAAACGGAATAGCTTATTCATTAAGCCTTATTGATACAGGGATAAAGAAGTTTAAAGATGGTATAAAAGAAATGCAAGCAGATCCTACTTTTAAAAGTAGATGGGACATTCTTACCAAGCCGTGGATTGATTTAAAAGAATTGTGGGGAGATAAGAATCCTAATGCTATTTGGCATGTGCCTCAAATAATAGGACAGGCACAAAGCTCTATATATCCTCAATCATCTACTGCAAGCGGTTCAGCCCCGTCGTTTAGTCAAACGAATAATATTTATGGAGCGTCACAGCCAGATCAAGCAGGGAAGGCAGTTGAACGAAACACTTATGGGTTACTAATAAGAGGATTTAGGGGGGTGTTTGGTTAATGAGTATACCAGCTTCACCCACTAATACACAATTGATATATGTTAAAACCAATATAGGTGGATGGTTTTTCGATGCTTTTTTAAGAGTAGACCACACAAGCAAGCTGACAATAACTGAACATCCTATACAGGTTGGAGCGGCAATAACAGACCATGCTTATATGGAGCCCGCCGAATTGGTAATGGAGATAGGTATGTCTGATGCAGCGACGAGCCTAGTTAATGGGCAGTTTGCAAATGGTTGGTCAAGGTCAGTTAAGGCTTATGAAGTGTTAGCAGAGTTGCAGAAGCAAAGAATACCGATTCAGGTAGTAACCAGATTAAAAGTATATCAAAACATGCTTATTGAAACTATATCGGTTCCTGATGACTACAAGACATTATACAGTCTTAAAGTAACGGTATCATTACGTGAAATAATGGTTGCTACGGTTAAGACTGTTAAACTAAGTGCAAGACCGCAAGTGACAGGGAGTACAAATAGAGGTAATCCAGAGCCTGTTGAACCAAATAAAAGCATATTAAGTCAGATATTAGGTGCATTTACAGGAAAGAAATAATCGGAGGGCAATTATGTCATACAAAATTATTCCACTTACTACAGACCCAGATCAGAACTTCACAATAACTCTTCCAATTGACGGCAAGAATATAACGTTATTCTTACGTCTTAGATATAACACGATGGGTAATTATTGGTGGCTGTCTGTAACTGATTATTCTGGCAAAATGCTTATAGATTCACTTCCTTTACTAACGGGGGATTATCCGGCAGCAGATATACTTGAGCAATATGCTTACTTGAATATTGGTAGTGCATGCGTAGTTAAAACTGGAACTGCTCAAATGGATATACCCGATGATACTAATTTGGGTACAGAGTTTGTACTTGTTTGGGGTGATAGAGTTGTCTGATTGGAAAACATTAGCGGTCTCAGAAGCTACTAGACAAGGCGTGGCTGTTGATATTGTTCTAGCCACTATTGATGCCGAGACAGGCGGGGTAAACAAGCCCGGTGACAATGGGAATGCTGTAGGATACGGTCAGGTATGGCCCAAATGGCATATGAATAGTTTTGAAAGTGCCGCAAAGCAATTAGGCATAGATATATCGGGCATGAGTTTAGAAAACTTAAAAGCTTTTACCCTGTCAAACGATGCTTATTCTATGGCTGTTGCAGTTCATTGCATTAAAGGGTATTGGGAAGGATGGGGAGGCAACTGGGATAAATTCACTCGATCATATGTTGGACCTGCAATCCCAGATTCTGATTATCAGAGACGGTTGAACATCTGGAATCAATATCATAATTCAAACTTTGATTATCAGAGTATGGCTTCGAGTTCATCGCAGTCAGAAATCGAAACAGGATTTTCTATTGCACCACTTGATAAGCTGTATTCGGCACAACTAAACACCATAAAAAACAGTGATATATTGTATGGGCGTAAATATCGTGTATTAGTTGGAACTAGCGGTAATTATGCTCTCGATGTGTCTGATTTAAGGTGCACCTTTAAAACTATCAAAACTATGCAACTTCAATTAAATTATTCAGAGGTTGTTATATATAACCTTAATGCAGAAACCGAAAATGCAATTATAGATGAGGGTGACAGAATTGTTGTTGAAGCAGGATACGAAGGTGGACATTATGGAGTTGTTTTTGATGGCAATATAATATTGCCAATACGAGAAAAAGAAGATGGAGTAACTTACAAGCTTACTCTTATTGCTTTAGATGGAGATAGGTTTGCTACACAAGGTATGGTTGGGTTCAATATACCCAAAGGTCAGACTTCAAGAAAAGTAATAGAAAGCTGTGGTAATAGAGCCTCTATACCTATACAATTCGGAAGTATATCGCAAAACCTTTCGAGCAATAAATTAACTCGAGGGAAGGTTGTTTTTGGACTTGCTAGGGATTATTTGAGACAAATTGCACAGTCTGAAAATGCTACTTTTTATATTGAGGATGGCAAGGGGAACATTATTAAAGCTCCGGATTTACCAACAGGAGAGATAATTGAATTATCCCCAACATCTGGATTAATTGGGGTCCCGGAACAAACCCAATATGGTGCAAGAATTAAATGCTTACTAAATCCCAAGATTAAGTTAAATTCGCTAGTGCATATTGATAATAGCTTAATAAGGGCCAATAGGATTCAACAGGGGCAGTTCCAACAACCTTTTGATAATGACGGAATATACAGAGCTTATCAATTAATCAATACAGGGGACACAAGAGGAAACGATTGGTATACAGAAATTGAAACAGTAACACAGGCTGGTATGAACCCAGCAATGATAGCAAACTCATCACAAGCGTTATGGTAGGTGATATATGAGGAGTATAGCGGAAAGAAGTGGAAGTCAAGACGAATTTTATAGACGTATGAGCGAAAACTGGGCGGCTAATCTTAGAGTTTCTATACCTGGAATAGTTAAAAGTTTTGATGCTTTAACTCAAACGGTTACAGTACAACCGGCAATTAGAGAAAGAATAGTAAAGGCGTTAGATGGCACTATTCAACACATAACGTTGCCGGAATTATTAGATGTCCCTATAAGTTTTCCAAGAGCCGGAGGATTTGTTCTTACAATGCCTATATCAGAGGGAGATGAATGTCTTGTTGTATTTTCTGATATGTGTATTGATGCGTGGTTTTCTAATGGCGGCATTCAAAACCAAATTGAAAAAAGAAGGCATGACTTATCAGATGCTTTTGCGATTATGGGGTGCTGGAGCCAGCCTAATAAATTAACAAATTATTCAACAACGTCAGCTCAACTAAGAACAGAAGATGGCAGTACCTATATAAACATTAAGCCAGGTGAAATAAACTTGGTAGCAACAACGGTAAAGAAAAACGGAACTCCTATTTAAAGGGGGATTGGAATTGATATACAGAATGGAAGATGCACAGGGAGATTATACATTTGGTAAGAATAAGCAGAATTTCATATCAGGAGTATTAGCAGTAAGCCAGGCCATAAAGACCAGGCTTCTTTTATTGAAAAACGAATGGTGGGAAGATCAAGAAGATGGGCTTGCTTTATTTCAAAGCATATTAGGACAACCGGGAACTCCGGACAAATTAAATGCAGCTGATTTATTGATACAGGATAGAATTATAAATACTCTTGACGTAACAGGGATAGAATCCTTTTTAAGCACTTATGAAAACAGACAATATTCTATATCCTGTGTTGTGAACACAAAATACGGCAATGCCAAATTGGAGGTGACATTATAATGGCATATTTTGCACCCTATATTGATGAAACCGGATTGCATTTGCCTACATATTCAGATATTCGGGATGACCTTATAGAACAAGCAAAAACAATATTTGGTCAAGATATCTATCTGGAAAATGATAGCCTAGATTATCAAATGATTTCTGCATATGCCGCAAAAGATTATGATTGTATGCTGCTACTGCAATCGGTATATAGTAGCAAAGGACCAAATACCGCTTTGGGAACGTCCTTGGATTCACTAGTTAAATTAAATGGGATTTCCAGAAAAGGGTCTTCATACTCTACTTGTTCTGTTATTCTTACGGGAATAGCTGGAACAGTTATTGCAAATGGAATAGTTGCGGATGTTAATCTAAATAGCTGGAACCTTCCAGAAAGTGTAACTATAGGTGAGGATGGAACTGTAACGGTAATTGCTACCAGTGAGATAGCTGGGGAAATACTAGCAGGGGTAGGGGATATAACTACTATAGTTACTCCAACTTATGGATGGACCGCAGTAACTAATTCTGTGGTTGCCACTTCAGGAGTATCTGTGGAGACGGATTCCGTTTTAAGAGCTAGACAAGCTATAAGTGCAGCCAGACCTAGTTTGACGGTGCTTGAAGGAACAAAAGGAAGCATCGCAGAAGTTTTGGGAGTTACTCGGTTTGTAGTTTATGAAAATGATACTGGGGCTGCTGATTCTAATGGACTTCCTGCTCACAGTTTAACCGCTGTAGTTGAGGGGGGAGCTGATGCAGATATAGCTCAAGCGATATACAATAAAAAAGGGGTTGGCTGTTATACAAATGGAACCACGAGTGTACAAGTTACAGATGCTTATGGATATGTTAATACTATAAGGTTTTATAGACCTTCTTATGTTGATATTGATGTGGCTATATCAGTAAAAGGTTTATCCGGATATACTTCTCAAACTACTCTAGACATTAAAAATGCTCTAGTTAGTTATCTTAATAGTTTAGAAATTGGAGATGATCTTGCAATTTCTAGTTTATGGGGAGCTTCACTAGCAACTATATCAGATTTAAGTAAACCTACTTTCTCAATTACCTCAGTAACTGCCGCTAAACACGGTCAAGTAAAAGGAACAAGTGACATTGTAATAGCTTTCAATGAGGTTACCAGAGGTAACGTAGCAAATATTACTGTAACAGTAACTTAGGGGGGGGATTAAATTGGCTGATATTCAAAGATACTTAAATTTAATTACCTCTCAACATAAGACAAAGACCAAGTTCAACGCCTTACTCAGTGCCTTTTTGAGTAAAGCAGATGATGTAGCTATAGCAGCAAATTCTCTAAATGATGACTTTGATTTAGACGGGGCTGTTGGTAGTCAGCTTGATACTATTGGAGATATTCTGGGCAGAAAAAGGCTTCTTACTTTTCAACCTACCGATAGTGAAGATTCTCCTTTATTAGATGATGATACCTATAGGTTAGTTCTTAAAACTAAAATAGCTCAAAATCATTGGGAGGGCACTACCGAGCAGATACTGGCTATCTGGAGAAATGTATTCCCTACTATAAGCATAATCTTCTTAGATGGACAAAATATGACTGTACAAGTAGCGGTGGTTGGAGAATTGACTCAGTTACAGAAAGACTTAATTTCTCACAATTATATCATCCCAAAACCTCAAGGAGTGACTATGACTTTCCTATATGTAACTGATGTTATATTTGGGTATGACTTAGAGAATGACTCCTTCGCTGGCTATGATTCAGGTAATTGGTATAGTACTACTTAATAAAGGAGGGATAAGTAATGGCTGGTACTAATAAATTTCTAGTGTTCGATGAGAATGTAGGAAACATTGAAACAGATGAACAATATGCAATAGATTCCCAAAGGATAGGAGGGGTAAGTACTGGGGTAGCTCCCTCCGCTTTACACAATAAGCTATATAGACAGGTGTCTATTATGGCTGCGGCCATTGGTCAGGTAATTGCAAACCAAAACCAAAACGCTAGTGATGCTGATTTAACTACTTTAGCAAATGCTTTGACCGCCGCTTTTATAACACCCTTTCTGACAAAAGCGGGAGGGATCATGACAGGACCTCTTGAGATGATGACAACTACTGGCGCGGCTTACAAGAATATGATTGCGCTAGGCACTTATGGGACAATTTCTGGTTATGCAGCCGGAGGAATTGTTGCCTTTGGTATGAACTTTTATATTGACAATGGTGGAAATTACAAGTATAAAACAACTCATGTTTCAGCAGGTGCTAGAGGATTTGTATTTAAGTATAATTCTACCATACCTTATTACTTTGACATGGGACAGATTGCAACAACTGCAGATACTATATTTACCCCCACATTAAACGATGTATGGCATTCAGGTAATGATGGAGCTGGAAGTGCCTTAGATGCCGGCTTGCTTGGAGGTAAACAACCTTCAGAATATGCTCCAGAAATTAGAACTTACGGTAAAGTTACGCTTAATGAAACGCTAGCTATTGGGGAAGAAAAGACCATAACAGTGCCTCTGGGAGGTAGTTTTAATAACGGCATGGCAGTAGTAGGCTCAATAATGATATTTTTCACTACTAATAGCCTTTATACAAAAGTTACTGGCTGGGTTGGTACGGGCACATATGATGGCAAAGGAGGTTCTTGGGCACGCGAAAGTTTAGGTAAAATAACCGATTATAGTTCTGGCCTTGATGGAAATGGAATTACAACTTGGGGGGATAGACAAATTGAAGGAAAAGAATTTTATATTAATGGCACTAATCTTTTAATAACCTTAAAAAGTCATGATTCAGAAGAGGACACAGTAACAAAAACAATATATTATGAGGTTTGGTAAGAGGAGGGATAGTATATGTATCTTGTTAGAATAGGTAATAATAAGATAACTGGTAAACAATGCACCAGTAATAGTTTTGAAGTGCCAGAAGGTATGAAAGAAATAACCCGGGAACAATTTGATAGTATAATTAGACTTCCCGCAGATGTCACTCTAAGTCCTAAGGGGGATATTCTTTCTATAACTAATGCTCCAGAGCCCCCGGAGTATGAAAGTATAGAAGAAATCAATGAGGCTGTGGTTAAAAAAATCAAACTCCATTATGATTCAAATGAAGAAGCTAAAATGTTAAGACTAGGGATACTTGACAGTGAAAATGAAGATTTTATTGCTTACAATAACTACATTGAAGAGTGTCGAACGTGGGGTCAAAATAAAAAGATAGAGCTAGGATTCTCAGAGTAAAAGCAGAGGTATAAACGCAAATGGTATGTGCTAATAGTAGCTCAGAACGGCTTATGTGAGGCCGTTTTTTGTTGCTTTTTTCTTATTCTAAAGTAAGGAGGAGATGAGGTTGGATCATAAATGCGTACAAGAAGAGATAATAAAATCTCATGAAAATAGGATAAAAGTATTAGAGGAAGATAAGGTTGAAACAAAAGTGTATGTCAAGCTCATACGAGAAGATATCCAAGATATGAAAGCAGATTTAAAAGAATTTTCAAAATCTCCTGAAAATCAAACCGAAAAAGCAAACAAGCTTTGGGCGTCAGTCGCAAATAAGCTTATTGAGGTATTGGGTAATGCCATTGTAATCTTGGGGGCAATTGTTGGAGCTGCAAAAATATTAGGGAAGTGAGGATGAATTATATGTTAACAAATGAAGGGTTAGTTGCGCATGCAAAAAAGGCGTTAGCTGAAAAGTGGGGCTATGTATGGGGCACATTCGGACAAGTCCTGACCGAGGCAAGATTTAAAGCAAAACTCGCACAATATCCTGATGGGGTAGGGAATTATGCAAGTTTTATAAAGGCGCATTGGTTAAACAAAAGGACTTCCGATTGTGTGGGTCTTATCAAGTCTTACATCTGGTGGGTTGGTGCTGAGCCAAAATATACCTCCAAATATGATGTGGGTGCCGATGGTATGTTTGCTAAAGCAACAGTAAAAGGACCACTATCGACGTTGCCGGAAATTCCGGGAATCTGTCTTTGGAAGAAGGGTCACATAGGTGTGTATATCGGAAATGGAAAAGTAATTGAGGCTCGTGGAACACTTAAAGGTGTTATTCAATCACCGCTAAAAGGTATAGGTTCGGCGGGTTGGACACATTGGCTAAAATGTCCGTATATTACCTATTAAGAAAGGATGATGAAGAATGAAAGAATTTATATTTTCCAACTGGGCTACAATCTTAATAGTCATCTTGTTTTTTGCTTACATACTATTCTTAGTAATTACAAAGCAGTGGACAAAACTTCGAGAGGCGGCATATAAAATCATGTTGGCTGCTGAGAAAGTCTATTTAACTGGACAGGGCAGAAAGAAATTTAATTATGTTTTTGTAAAGGTCTACAACCTAGTCCCAGCATGGTTAAAATTATTTGTATCAGAGTATTGGTTGAGATGTAAGCTTCAAGAATGGTATAACCTCGTAAAAGATTATGCTGATGACGGCAAGATAGATAGTAACAAGAAAGGATGGTGATATATAAATGGCTGCTGGTGATGTTGTAAGTGGACATGCAAGTGTAAATAATGGGGCTTATTTAGATATTCAGCCTGGAGCTGGTGCTGAATGGATAATACATAATTTGTTTTACGGTGGTGCTGCCGAAATATATAGAACCAATGGGAGCAATGACGTGAAAATTGACAGTGATACCGCTTTGGGGTGTATGATGGGCAGATGCTTTCATGTTACAAATAGCATATACCTGAGAATAAAAAATGTGAGCGGCGGGGCTGTATATTGCGGTCATGATGGGGTGGTAACAAAATGAACACTTTAATTTTAGGTAATGTAAAAAGCAAGTTAGAAGCTAAAGAAATAGACATTGAAACCAGCGAAGGCATGAGTGAATTAGATAGCAGATTAAAGGATATAAAATCAACTACAGTTAGTTGGAATTATGATTTTATTGAAGATAAGTTATATACTCAAGCTGAAACAGTTTTTACTGAAATACAAACAGACGAATTAATGGCTTATGGCGAGGTGGTTATAGATGAGTAGACTAATCGGAGAAAGCCTTGAATCCGTAATGAAATCGCACAAACAGTTGAATATTACATACCCTAGCGCAGACGAAACATTATATGGCACGCCTGAGATAATACCCACTAGCGAACCTGGAACGGCACAAGTTATTTATACAATAAGCAGTTCACATTTACCAACGCTTAGCTTTGAACCTATAAACAAAAAGTTACTTGCAGGAGTTGTTGTCAGCGGTAAAAATTTAACTGCATCTAGCCAAACTTTAAATTATCGTGTGTTAAAAAACGGCACTAGCCTAACTACAGGCACGCTAAGCATTGCTGCAAATTATTATTGGACACTTTCAATATATAATTCTGCTTTGAATAATATTGCAGAAAACGATGAAATCGATATTGCATTATGGACTGCCAATTCAAATTCGTTAGATTTAAGATATAAGGCTTGTTTTGTGACTTGCGACGGCATACAACTAGAAAAAATTAATCAAGTGCTATTAGATTTACAGTATACAGTTAGCAGTACCAGTTATCCGTCATTAACACTCGGAACGCCTGGCGCAATGTATGGTTCAGGTTCAGCTATGCGTGTGTATGCTGATAATAATACAAAATATTTTACCAATATTGGTAATGGTATTTTTACCATTAAAGCTTTTGTTATTGGTAGCACTTATTTATCTCATGCATTACAACTAAATACTTCTATTAACGCAAATACACATGCGTCATATATGCCTTATTATGCTGCTAATGTGAGAGTCACAAGTATATCGTGGCGACCAACCTCAATAGAATTGTAGGTGATAATTATGGGCTTAACCGATAGAGGTAAATGGACTAGTAGTAACCTGACTGAGTATGGTAAAAGAGTAGTTGGTGCACAAACAGAACAAGGGTTTAAGGTGTTTGGGTTAAGTGCTTCAACGTTTGTGACAGTATATTGCGACTGCTTGAGAGTAGTGCAATCCAGCCAGACAGTTAACGCTGACACTTTGAGGACTATTATAAGGCTTGATGCTGTCAATGCAGATGTGTTGAGGATTTTGCAAATACTCACATCAATAAATGTAGATACTTTGAGAAGCTTAATAAAATCCGAAAATATTAGCTCTGATACTGAAAGATTAATCCAAAAATTTGACACTGTAAATACTGATACATTAAGACTAATTAACCGCTTAGATACAGCTAATATTGATACTCTCAGGGAAATAATACTAACCGAACTAATAAACTCAGATACCCTGCGAAACATTACGCAGGATGATATTGTTTACTCAGATACTTTAAGAGTTGTAAACAAGTCTGAGGAAGTTAATGCAGATACCATAAGGCAATTAATACTTTCAGACTCAGCAAACGCAGATACTTTACGAAATGTTACTTTGCCAGATATGGTTAATACTGACACTTTGAGGACTGTGAATCTATCTGATACAGTGGATGTAGATACGCTCAGAGATATAGTCAAATCCGAAACAATCAATGTAGATGCTCAACGGGTCGTAAATGCTCTAGTTGTGGTAAATGCGGACGCACTAAGAGCTACTACATTATATGATGTCGTTGATATTGACACGCTCAGAGTATTAAACAAATCTGAAATAGTTGATGTTGATACATTGCGGACGATAACACTAGATGAGATTATTGATATTGATACAGTCCGAGAAGTGCAAAAGTCCGAAGTTGTGAATGCTGATACCGATAGAAAAGTAATATTGCTGGTACAAGTTAATACTGATACTCTCCGTATAGTAATTTCGCCAATCGGCGAAATAGTTTTAAATCTTGATATATCTCAATCGCATACCATAAATGCGGATTGTTCAGAAGGGCTTACAGTTGATGCAGACATTACTACTAGACTTGACTTAAACATTGATTTTGGAGGTGGTTATTAATGGTTGTTCAAAGCAACGATAAATTTCCGATATTTATTAACCTTACGGACAATGGAGAGGTAGTAGACTTAACTAATGCTACAGTTGTCCTAAAGCTCAAAAAAGGCAGTACAAGCATAAGTAAAAACTGCACTATAATAGATGCGGCAAATGGCGAATGCAAGGCAGAACTGACCGCTACAGACCTCGACACAGGCAAAATTAATTATAGTTATCAGGTAACTATTACCTATACAGATGGTAGGGTAATATCTACTCAAGCAAGCGCATTTATGGTTTATCCAAAAATATAAAAAGGAGGAATGAAAAGTGTTAATACATATTTACAAAGGTACACCAACAGCAGGAAATGCAGATGGAACAGAAGTGAGTGAAGAAACAGGACTTGCCCCTATATCAATAGGCCCGTTGGATTGTACGAGCGAGGAAGTATCAGACCCAGTAAAACTCGGCATTCGATGCGAAGCTGGTTATCAGACTACTGGAGATGTGACTATCACGCCAGCTGGAACTACTGCTAATATGTGGGCATTGGCTCCTGACAACGCGGGTAGTGCAGGGGTATTTGGAGCATATGGTGCAGCTTTGACCATATCTAGTGTAATTGGTGCAACAAATACTATTTTCTGGGCGAAAGCTAAAACTGAAGATGAAACATTGCCAGTCAATGATGCTACAGTTGATTTACAAGTTGAAGCCACTATTGAAGCTGTATAAAAGTAAAAGACCTGAACGGATTGATGCTGTTCAGGTCTTTTTTTGTTTACATGATATTTGCTATTGTATTATTAACTTGATTAATGAAATCTTGAGCTTCTTTTTTATTAAGGGCATTTACTGGATAAGGCATGTTGTGACCTGCGCTATTGGTAATAACTATTTCAGTTTGAAAGGCATTGACAATAAGCAAAAAGGATATAAATATGCAAATTAGTGTAGGAGCTCCCCCTATAGCAGCTAACCCTAAAAAGCACCCAAATAAAAACATAAGGATTTTAAATCTTGTATTCAATGCAACGCCCGAAATATTCTTTAAAGGGTATGTTACATTATTGCTTCCAACTGGAATGAATAAAGTCAGATTCGGTACATCTGCAACAAGCCTTTTATTTGTAAGCGTAAATTTGCTTTTAATAAAAAAGTATATTAAAGAATACATAAAAGATTTTTCACAAACTGTAGTTTCTGTTGTTGCTTCGCATTGATTATTAATAGTATTCAAAACAAGCCCTCCTAATATATTGGTATCCCGATATTCTTTTTCCCAAACAATACCATATTAAGACAAAATAATCAATAAATAGGAATAAAAAAAACTGGTGGTGTTAACCAGTTATGATTTCATATATTTTTCACGGTCTTTTTTAACTTTAGTAATATACTTTTCCATAGAGTCGATAATCATTGAATTTCTTGAAAAGCCTGTATCGCTACTGATTAAATCAAAATTTTCTACAATTCTTTTAGGCACTCGTATACTGAATGTGACTGTTTCTTCTAAAGGTCTTTGTTTTAATGTTAAATATGACATATCCTCACGCTCCCTAAAACAATGATATAACACAAATATGTTACAAGCATATGTTGCAAATGTGGTACAAATATGCCACAAGTTCAATTGCTTACATAGAGTAATTGTGATATAATATTCTTAGGCATACCTATAATAAATAATGGGCGTTCTATGGATAATATCCACAGAGCGCATCTTGTTTTTTAAGGAGGAATTCCCATAAATACTACAATAATAGCAATAATTGCATTATTCGCTGGATTGATTATAAATGGAATTGCAGAAATATTGATTGAACTCAAATCTAAAGATAGATATATCTTAATACTAAAATCCGTAGCTGCACTTGTATATTTAATCGGAGGGGCTATTATGATTTATCCATATATTTAGAAATAATAAATAGGATTTGTAAAACACTTATTTTTTTTGTTCATTTTACAAAATGTTGATTTTTCGATGTGAAATGCAACTTTGATGTCGTTTGCAATGAAAAACACACCTTTTGCAAAACGTCCACCATAGTGGACACCTTACTTGGTATATAATAGTTAGTTAAACAATACCAATAAGCCGCCATTTTGAAGAGGTGAACGCGCGTATCTTTTTCAAAAAGGTGATGCTATGATAAAGTTTTTCATCAAAGAAAAAAGAATAGAAAAACATTTATCAATAAGAAAACTTGCAAAGCTTTCTGGTGTTAGTAAGTCGTTCATTTCGTATATAGAAGCAGGAGACAAAAAACCATCGTTAGAAACATTGTGCTATCTCGCAAGAGCATTACAATGCGATGTATCGGAATTGTACAGGTTTAGTCCGTAACAAAAAAATAGGGGGGCATTTATCATGGTAGAAAACAAAGTAGAATTAGAAGAGTATATTTGCTTGAGATGCGAGGAAATAACCGAGAATATCGCAAAAGCTGATTGGTACAAAGCGATACGAGAGAAGTTAATTAAGCTAGCACAAGAGCACCCAGAAGAGTATGACTATCTATTTGAAATACAATATAAAACAAATGTAGAAATATATAAACAAGCTATGAATGATCCTGCGTATAAAATGCTCAAAAACTGAAATCGAAACATACAGCAGAAATCAAGAGGAAGAGAAAAAGACCTCTTGATTTCTGCTATTTTTATTATCCTAAAATGTTTTCCTATCTGGAAAGACAATGATGGCAAGACGGCTGCCTACAATTCTTCCAGACCTAAGCTTTGAAGAAGCATTGGAAATAACTAAAATCCATAGTATAGCAGGATTATTGCCACCGCAAACTTCACTGATTACTACAAGACCTTTTCGCTCGCCTCATCACACAGTTTCAGCGATATCTTTAGTTGGAGGTGGAAGGATACCTAAACCAGGTGAAATAAGTCTAGCACATTATGGAGTTTTGTTTTTGGATGAGCTTACAGAATTTCAGAAGGATGCGCTGGAGGTTATGAGGCAGCCTTTAGAGGATGGAGTTGTCACTGTTTCCAGAGTTAATGCGAGTCTGACTTATCCTTCAAGATTTATGCTTATTTCTTCAATGAATCCATGCAAATGCGGGTTTTTACTTGATCCATCAAAAAATTGTACTTGTACTCCTAGCCAGGTTCAGCAGTATCTTAGTAAGGTAAGTGGTCCTTTGCTAGATAGAGTGGATATTCACATAGAAGTAGCTCCCGTAAAGTATAGGGAACTTGATAATGATTCAACTTCTGAAACATCAGCGACCATTAGAAAGAGGGTGAACAGGGCAAGGGAAATACAGCTTGAACGTTACAAGGGAATGAATATTTTTTTCAATTCTCAGCTTCAATCTTCGGGTATCACAAAGTTTTGTAAGCTTGGAGAAGAGGAAAGAGAATTGCTAAAAGGAGCATTTGAAAGACTTGGACTTAGTGCAAGAGCCCATGGAAGGATACTCAAGGTTGCGAGGACCATAGCTGATTTGGATGAAAGTGAGATTATCAAGGTTCCACATATCGCAGAGGCTATTCAATACAGGAGCTTGGATAGGAAATTCTGGCGGGAAGAATAAAAATACTTAATCGAGTCCGCCATGACCAGGTTCGCTTATCATTTTTGTTATGTTAGGTTTGCTTTTATTGCAAGGAGGAGTAATTCTTTCCCAAAGTTTTTCAATTCTTTCTTTGTGTTCAGGGTTTTGTTTTAGATGTCCTTTCCCTTCAGAATCAACAGAAAATTCTCCTATATAATTTTTTCTTTTTTCAATTTCTGCTTTTGTCTTAGGGTCACAAAGGGCTTCTGCAATTACCGTTTCGTTTAATTCTTCAGAAAACAAATTTTTTCCCAGAAGATATCCGTATTGAGTTTCGTCAGACGATTCCTTTCTGTATACTACAGCATCAAGGATGGTATCAATATAGTGGTAAAAATAATCTACTCTGGATTGGCTGTCTTTTGTAAAGCTGGATCTATGTGGCAAGAATTGAAGGGATTCATATTTTTCAACTGTCTGTTTAATATAATCAGAATCGGATAGTTTTTCTATTTCGTCACAAAGTTCATAGCGGCTGCCTTTTAATTCTAGTTGAAGGTGTTTTGATTCTTCTATACAATCCATATTACATAAAAAGAGGGTTTGAACATCCCACCCATTCAAACCATACGGAGCATGCATGGTTGCAATTACACCTTCTTCAGTAAGTTCTATTGCGTCATATTGTTTTGAAAAACTTTCATAATCTAAATATTTTTCTTCAGGGTAATCGGGATTTTCGTTAAAACCAACTTCTTGAAGCAGTTTTTCCAAGTCTTCTAAAGAATCAATATTATAAACCCTAGCGGTTTCTTTAAGCTTAAACATAACACAATCAGCTGTATTATCTTTTGATGTAACATCAAACAGAAATCCCGTTGCATATTTTGCAATATATTCATGCCATGCGCTCACATAGCCATCAGGATTATCAGGGGTATATTGACAAGCCCACAATCCTCCTGATGGTTTATTCTTATTTGGAATGTTTTTGACAGCTCCAAATTTTGTTTTATCTAGTTCAGGAAGCCCTATTATTAAATACTCTCTTTGGGAGGTTTCCATTTAAGTGCCCTCCTAAAAATAACCTTCAATATAATTATATCAAAAATAAGAATATTAATAAACTCACTTGAAGATTTCGTTGCATTTATATAATATATTTGTGTTATAAAATACATGAGGAGGATTTAAAATGAAATTGAGTAAATTTATTCCATTAATATTTGTTTTGGCGGTTTTTGGCTTAACAGCATGCCAGCCCAAAACTGTTCAGAACAAAGAACAAAAAGTAGAAAATAAACAACAGAAAGTGGTAGTGTACACATCAGTTGATCAAGTATTTTCCGAACCTGTACTTAAAGATTTTGAAACTAAAACAGGGATTAAAGTGCTTCCGGTCTATGATGTTGAAGCAACAAAAACAGTAGGACTTGTAAACAGACTTATTGCTGAAAAGAATAAGCCGCAAGCCGATGTATTCTGGAATGGCGAATTTGTAAACACAATTGTTTTAAAAGATAAAGGTGTCCTTGCACAATATAAATCTCCAAGTGCAAGCGATATTCCTGCAAATTTCATTGATGCAGATTCTAAGTGGACTGGATTTGGAGGAAGAGCAAGAGTTTTGATAGTAAACAAAAATCTTGTAAAACCAGCTGATTACCCAAAATCCATATATGATTTAGTAAGTGACAAATATAAAGCAGAACGAGTTGGTATTGCAAAACCTGTATTCGGAACAACAGCTACACATGCATCAGCTTTGTATGCTGTACTTGGACCTGAAAAAGCTAAAGAATTTTTTGCTAAGGTTCGTGACAGAAAAATACAGATTGTTGATGGAAATTCTGTTGTAAAAGATATGGTAGCGGCAGGAAAGCTTGATATGGGGTTAACAGATACAGATGATGCTTATTCAGCAATTAAAGATGGTGCACCAGTTGATATTGTTGTTCTTGACCAGGATGAAAAGGGAATGGGAACACTTGTTATCCCAAATACAGTTGGATTAATTGCAAATGGTCCAAATCTTGAATCAGGTAAAAAATTGGTTGACTATTTGCTGAGCAAGGAAAACGAAGCAAGACTTCTTACAGATGGATGGATTGATCTTACAGTCAGAAAAGTTGATGCAAAACCAAAAACAGACAAGTATAATAATATTAAATCAATAACAGCAAGCTTTTTAGATATTTACAAACAACTTGAGCCAGCTAAGAAGGATATGCAGGAAATGTTTATAAAATAGGAGTAGTATTTTGACAAACAATATTTCTGACAAAGCTAAAGGTTTTTGTGTGTCAAGAGGATTGATAAATATTGCAATCCTCTTGGCTTATATTCTTATTATTTTTTCACCAATATTAGCCATGTTTATTGAAACCATTTCGTACATGCTTTCGGGCAAAGAATGGATTGGTCTTTTGGTCCCATCTCCAAGGAAATGGGGATTATTATCTCAGAGCATAGAGCTTTCAGCATTAATCACCGTATTCTCTGTGGGATTAGGAGTTGTCTTGGCTTCGAAGTTTTGGGAATTTAAAAAAGGGACAGGAAATTTGCTAAAATGGGTAGTATTGCTATTATTCGTGATTCCACCATATATTCATACTCACGCATGGGGACTTTTTGTAGATAGAATAAACAATGTACTTAGTTCATTAAATCTTGGGACAATCGTTTTCCAAGGTTTTTGGGCGAGCTGCTTTGTAGAAACAATTGCGTTTATGCCTGTTGTAGCTGGATTAACAATGCTTGGAATGGCAGCAGTTGATAAAGAATTAGTTGATGCAGGAAGAATTAATTCTGATGATTTTACTGTGTTTCGAAAAATTATTATGCCTCTTTCAATTAGAATAATAGCTGCCGGGGCTGGATTAGTATTTCTTTTAAGTCTAATAGATTACACCATTCCATCTCTTTTGCAGTTTGATTTATATGCGTTAGAAATATTTGCAGAATTTAGTGCTACCAATGAGCCAGTACGTGCCTTTATTCTTTCATTACCGATGGTTATCCTTTCTTTAACGGTATTTGGGTTTACTATGAAAGGTTTAAAAACAGTCAATCTAAGTAATCTATGGAATCAGGAATCAGAAGGAAGAGGATTTAAATGGCCACGTTGGTTCTCAATTTTGCAAAAGGTAGCTATGGGAATATTTATTGTTTCGGTATTAGTACCAATAATAAGTCTAATATTTGAGGCAGAATCTGTGAAGAAATTTGTAAATGTTGTTCAATCATCAACACAGGAATTTTATATCAGCATACTTATTGCGATTTCCACTGCGTTTATTTCAATAATATTAGCTTTGGTAGCGACATGGGGAATAAGCAAAAAAGGAACAGGGAAAATATGGTGGCTGTTAATAGGAATACCCTTGGCAATTCCTGCTCCCCTGGTTGGGATAGGATTAATTAGTGTATGGAACAGACCAGGGCTTTTCAATGTGTACGGTACCGAATTAATGCCGATATTGGCGGGAGTTGTCAGGTTTTCAGCAATTGCGATATTAGTAGTTTATTTGTATTCAAGTAGAATCAATTCACAACTTATAGATGCCGGAAAAGTGTATGCAAAAAATAGGATAAAGTACTTTTTTGAAATTCGCATTCCGTTGATGATGCCAGGACTGATAGCAGGATTTTTCTTTGTATTTACTTTAGCATTAGGAGAGTTAGGTGCAACACTTATTGTAGCACCACCAGGAAAAACAACGCTTACTATGAAAATATATAATTATCTTCACTATGGTGGAACGGAAACTATTGCGGGTTTATGTTTGGCAGTAGTGATTCTTACAATGGTTTCAGGTATAATTGGTTTGTTGCAATTGGGAAGGAGAAAATAAATTGATAGAGATAAAAGATTTGGGTAAAAAGTATGGAAACACAGAAATATTGCATGGAATTAATTTAAAAGTGGACAAAGAAGAAGCAATTGTTTTATTTGGTCCTTCTGGTAGTGGAAAAACTACACTTTTAAGATTAATTGCCGGACTTGAGGTTCCTGACAATGGCACAATATCTTTTGAAGAAAAAATTGTAAGCTCTGAGAATTGGGCCCTTGAACCAAACAAAAGAGGGATATCATTTATTTTTCAATCTCATGCACTGTGGCCGCATATGACTGTAGAGAAAAATATCCTATTTGGAATTGATATAAAAGACAAAAATATTGTAAGAGAAAAAGTTGCAGAAATAATTGAAGATACTGGGCTCAAAGGTTTAGAAGGGAGATACCCCCACGAATTATCTGGTGGACAGGCAAAGCGTGCAGCTTTTGCGAGGGCACTGGTTTTGGACAAATCTGTTTATCTTATGGATGAACCGCTAGTTAATCAAGATGACGAAATAAAGGCAGAGCTAATGGGAATTGTAAAGAAAAAGATTGCCAAAACAAAAGCAAGTTTGATATATGTTACGCATGACATGGAAGAAGCAGAAATGATTTCAAAGCGAATTGTGAAAATAAAGAACGGGAAGTTAGTTACTAACTAACTCATCCCTTTCCCATCTCTTTTCAATAAAGGGAAGAAATAGTATTCTTAGATTCAGATGGTTATAGCTTGACAGATGAATCTTAGAAACCGTTATACAGGGGCCTAGCCGGTCTTGATAGGAAAAAGGTAGAGCGGCTTGGTAATCGGATAGAAGGGTGAGCTAAGGTAGAAGATGGAAGAAAACCAGGATAACAAAAAAACAATAAAACAATATATTGCAGAATTTCCCTATATACAAGTAATTTTTATAATAGGGATTATTATTGTTTTCTTCATAATACCATACAAAAATAATCAGGAATTATCAATCAAGCCTTTGTCGCAAGGATGGATGACAATCAATCCTCCTGAAAAAACCACATGTGTACTACAGTGGGGAGAATATGTTATTGCGGGTGATAACAAAGGGGTATATCGAATTAATATTGAAACTGGAAAGGTTATAGAAAAATTCAAGCAAGAAATAAACATGGAGTATGTAAAAGCCTTAATGGTTGATAAAGAAAATAAACTTTGGGTTTGTCATATAAATGGAGCAGCGGTATTTGATGGCACGAAATGGACAAATTATTCAACCAAAAACGGATTACCTGACAATAGGGCAAATTGCGTAATTCAAGATGATAAAGGACTTATATGGGTGGGAACATCAAAGGGAATAGGAATTTTTAACGGAAAAACATGGAAAATAATGACCATAAAAGATGGACTTAAAGTTGATATGGTAAATGTGATTGCACAGCATTCAAATGGGACAATGTTTTTTGGGGCATACCTGACCAATATGGGAGGTGTAAGCTGTTTTTGTAATGGAAAATGGCAGTATTTTGATACAAAGAATGGATTAACACACGATTATATAAATTGCTTTTATGAGGACAGAAATAATGGAATGTGGGTTGGCACAGGCTTCCTTGATAGAGGAGGAACAAGCAGATTAGTATTTGAAAAAGGCAAGTGGATAATAGAAAAGACATTAACAACCCAAGATGGGCTTGCCGGAGAAAAGGTTTGCGCAATATTTGAACAGACTGAGGAAGGAATAATGTGGTATGGTTCTGAATATGACGGAGTATCATTTAATAAGAACGGCAAATGGAGTAGCTTGGATTCGAAGGATGGAATTGCTGGGTGTGAGGTAAAATCAATTCTATTTGATTCAAATAAAACAATGTGGTTTGCCACGCCAGAGGGGATTTCACGAATAACAGACGAGGCCATGAAAAGAGCTATAGAGGAGCATATGAAATAAAACGGGAATATATTTACTAATTGACAATATAAGTTAAGTAAAGATAATATTAGTATAAAAGAAAAGAGCCTTAAAGGGAGGATTACTATGGCGAAAAAGGCCACCAATAATAAACAACCTGCTAAGACCTATCCACCTCCTGAAACATTGTTTCAGTTGTTCATGTTGATTATGAGAAATATATTTTCAAAGAAGTTTGTCTTGCGAATGATTTTCTTTGCAGTAATTGCAATAGCGTTTACCTTATTTCATACATATGTGCTTTCTGCGGTGTATCAAACTGTAAACTTTAAGGGAACGCCAAGCCAGTTTTACGATAATATGCTGGTTTATTCACATTCTGAATCAAATCCGGTACCGGCGCCGGGGACCATATATTACGATAAGCCAATCTTAGGAAAAACCGTAACGCTTGTTTCTCCTAGCGTTCTTTTGTGGATTCTTTGGAATGGAATAATGAGTATTTTTTATTTGCCAGCATTTAATTCATATCTGTTTTGGTTTTTCTTATCTAGTATCATAGTTGGAACATTAACTAGAATGTACGCTTTTGGGATCCTAAAAACATTGAAAGAGATATTTATACAATTTGGAAGTTTATTTAAAGATGTTTTTTCTAAAATTGGATCAACAAGAATGTCGAAGTTTATTTTTGGTGGAATTTTTGGTCTTTTGTTAGGCTCATTTGTTTTTAATGCAATGGTTAGTCTCGCTTTGGCAATTATCTTGTTCCTTGCGATGAGTGCGAGAGACAGAAGTTTTCTTTTATTAGTAACAAAATTATCAAAGTCTGATTTTCATAGATTTTTTAGGTTTAAAGCGGAGTTCAAATTTGATGGAGATATAACTGCATCAACATATAATGGAATGTCTATAGGATTGCTAATTACATCCATGTCAAAATTATTGACAAATACAAACGCTGAATGGCTTCTAGGAGCATTTTTAGTAATAATTTTTGTAATGGGTTTTGTAAACCTTGCAAAAAAGAGAGATGGAGAGAGTTTGGCAGTATTTCTAATGTGCCTAGTGGGATACGCAGCAATACCGTTAATGAAGGTTTTTGCTGATGATGGCGGTTTACCGGAGAGTGGGGGAACCATAAATGGATTGCTACATAATCCGGGAACCACTTTAGGCGTTAAAAACAGTGTCCCTCCGGGAATATATGCAGGACTTAACGGAATCTTCGGACCGGCACTACCGGAAATGATTAAAAAGTACGGTGGCTGGAAGGGCGTTGTTGATCACCTAAATCAAAACCAAAAAGACTTTGTTAAAGACACAATTAATAAGGGAGTCAAACAGGCACAAGATAATGCGGCAGATGCTAACACATATTGGGGGCTGACCAAACAAGCAGCAAAAAATGCAAAAGATGAGATTGTGCAAACAGGAAAAGATATCAAGGATGCTGTTGTAATGACCGGTGAATATATTGTGAATAATCCGGTTCAGGCAATTAAAAATTCGCTTGGGTTCGTAAAGGATGGAGTTGTTACGGTCGCAGGTGCAATCAAAGATGCAGGAGAAGGTCTTGTTCAGGCGGGTAAAGATTGTTGGACATACAAAGGTCTTTTTACCGATACCCTTAAAGGGATGGCTACTACAGTCAAAGATGGTATTGTCACGACAGTTACCGACCCTAAAAAGGCATGGGAATTTGTAAAAGATGCTGTTGGTATAAATAATATTATAAATAGTTGGGACCCAAAAAGAGGACTTCTTGATAGACTTGGTCAAGTTGGAATAGCAGTATTTAAAGGCTATACAGCTATTCAGACAGCAGGGCAGGCTGGTGCACTTATAAAAGTGGGTGGCTCAAAGATTGTTGGTGCGCTTACTACTTTGACAAAAGGAGCGGGAGGAAAAGCGGTAGCCGGAGTCGGTGGAAAAGTAGTAGCCGGAGTCGGTGGAAAAGTAGTAGCAGGAGTCGGTGGTAAAGCGGTAGCCGGAGTCGGTGGCAAGACAGCCGCTGGAG
>Ga0209340_1000689_pt1 | contig 32341 bp, 27 predicted proteins | sample EPASupsiteSAE323_FD_187266 | JGI IMG/M metagenome (GOLD analysis project Ga0209340, IMG submission 187266) | Bioremediated contaminated groundwater from EPA Superfund site, New Mexico - Sample SAE3-23 (SPAdes) (version 2) | ecosystem: Environmental > Aquatic > Deep subsurface > Groundwater >... | reverse complement strand
GACATCGCTGAACGCGGTATTGGCGTCGGGGTCTATCGCCAGTCCGGCGGCTTTTACCATGATGGTGGCGGCCTGGGCTCTGCTTAATCCTTCATGGGGGTGAAAGGTTCCGTCGGGATAGCCGGATATTATTCCTCTATTGTTTAGAAAGTTTATGTATATGGCGTTGGCATCATTCGACGGAACGTCGGAATACCGGGAGGAAACGGCGACTGCCGCACCGGCGGCGGGGCTGCTGTCCGCGGCCTGGGCCGGATTGGTTGTTATTAGGAGGCTGCTGCTCCATATGAATACGAATATGAGTGCATACCAGGGTAGTTTTTTTATGCGCCAGGGGTTCATTTTATCACACCTTTCCATGCTATCAGCTACAGAACTTAATTCTATACACGCCAGCATAGCAAAGCCCATCAGGCCCGCTATAAAATCGATGCCATTTTTTGTCGAATATTGACTTTGGATAATTATAGCATAAAATCAATGAAAGGCAGGTAATATATTCTATTTTGTGGCTATTGTCCTATATAATCATGTTTTTTCTAACATTTGTGCTGGATAATTATCTATGATTTAGCAGGAACTCCCATAATGCCAGTGAAAATAAATCTTTAGCCTTTTCTTTCCTGCCGGAGGTGAATTCCCTCCATTGTCTCATAACTTCAATATTTACCCGACTTGACATCATTCCCTCCGGGCTTTCCGGGAGAGAGAGGACTAAACCATCAACCTCGCTTATCCTTCGAATCCTGTTAGGCAGTACAATTTCTTCCAGATGTGCGACACGTACATTAAGTTCCTGTATCACAGCCTGTATCTCATCGGAGTATGCCGGTTGAGCAACAGCAGGCTGTTCCAACATTTTACGCACTATTATTTGATCCTGGGAATACTGGTAGCCATGGCTTTCCAACGAGAAAATGAGGTTTGATCTACTAATATTTAGCTCTTTACAGATTTGTTCCATAGTATTGCCGCTCTCTAATTCCTGATTAAGATAATTGGCTCGATCCGCAAAATCTAGTTGCAAATATTCCTGCTTATTCATTATCTATGACTCCTTAGTGTTATTTGTTAATATCGTGCTTTTTTCCAACATGAAAAAGTTGGTAGTGGAACTGGCAATCAGGTTGCCTTGCCCGTCGAATGCTTCACCGGTTAAATGGATAATGGTCTTACCCAATGCTTTCAAATATACTGTTACGGTAAGACGGTCATTTTCATAAATAGGTTTGTGATAACTAACATTTAAATCGATGGTAGCCATATCCATCTTTTTAGTAGTAAGATAAACCAACGCCCCATAGGCATTATCGAATGCCGCCCCTATAAAGCCACCCTGCATGGATTTTCTGGGGTTGGAGTATATTTCCAAAACCGGGTAAACGCAGGTTAGACTTACACCTTCATTGTATTCAATTAATTTTCGTTGCATCAACTTCACACAATTGGGGCTGTCATTTTCCTTTATGATTCCAGCCTTGATAATAGATTCTATATCGGTATACCTGGTCATCACGGTACCCCCTTATATTGTTTGGTAATGTTCGAACAATCAGTTGGTATACATCTGAATCGAAAATATGGATCGATTTATCGTCTTAACATTCTCTCCGTGTTCTGAAATTTCCTTCAAAATTGTGACCAAAAGAATGCAGCCTATCGTGCATATAATGATGCAGTAGCTAATGGAGGAAGTTTCCAAGCCCGGTACAGAGAATACCGGGAACCGGCTACAAGTGCTCTGGCCGTTGACGGACGTGAAAATGAAGACATGAGAAAAGTCCGAAGGTAAGAGGACACTCCTTCCCTTAGGGTAAGGAATGTCCCCTTTAGACGTTGATTACCAGGCTTTTTAAAATAAGGCGGAGATTCACTTTTGTCAGCGGCCTGACGGGGAAATATCCGCTTTAAGCGGGTATCTCCTTTATTAAATTATTGTGCGCTACGTAGATAGGCAATCATTTTGGGCATGAAATAGGGTATTATTTCGGCCAGCATCTTGGGCATCAGGACCTCCATGGTTTTAGGCATGAGATCCGGCATTTGCTCTGCCATATAGTCCGGCATGGGAATAGCCTGCCCTACCTTCTCCAACATTTTGGGCATTACTTTAGGCATCATGTCCGGCAGGAGCTTCGGAAATAGCGTGGGCATTACCCCGCTCATCATCGATATCATAGGCTCTTTAAAGATGTCTGGAGCCTTTATAACCATACCGATCATACTGCGATACATATCAGGCATGGCATCAATCAGGTCAGGGATCATATCTGCCATCAAATCAGCCATTCCCCAAGGAGTCATCATGCGGATCATTTTTTCAAAAACCGACCATTTTTCATCTATCACCAGGTTGGAATCGGGAACCTTATAACCCATTGACTCTGCCGCCAGGGTAGCCAGGTCCTTTATTTCTATGGGAAGATTCCTTAAATCCCGGGAACGCTTGAGCTGCACCCTGCAACAGGGACATGCCGTAATAAGAGTATCCGCGCCGCTATCGATGGCCTCCTGCACCCGTTGGGCTCCGATATCTTCAGCAACATCGGGGTCTGCTACCAGTGACAGGACAGCCCCACAACAGTGAGCATCGTACTGGTTAAAACGCATCTCCCGGAAATTAGAGCCGGGAATGGCGTTGATAAGGGTGCGCGGACCCGCAAAGCGTACCCCGGCACGTCCCATATGGCAAGGGTCGTGATAGGTGACCTTCCGTCCCACATCATTAGGTAGGGTAAACTGACCGGCATCAATCTTCTCGGCCAGCACATCGGCATAATGCATGGCCTGGAAGGGAAAATCGACTCCGTGTTCTTCCGCCCAGTGACGATAATATACTTCCCATACCAGCCAGCAAGCAGGACAGGTAGTGATTATCTTACTAGCGCCGGTTTTCTTCATATATTCGATATTATGAGCGGCGGTCTCATCAAATACTTCCCAACGCCCTGCCACCAGCATGGGAATTCCGCAACAATGCTCCTCCTTGCCCATATAGGCATAGTCAATACCTGCGTTTTTTAAGAGAAGGGCAGCCGACTGAGCCACGTCCTGCTCCACAAACGATGAAGTGCAGCCAGGGAAAAATGCATAATCAGCTTTATCCTTAATGCTGGGGCGTATTTCATCGGTAATCCAAGCATCTCTATCACGGGCATATCCTGCCCATATATTACCCTGCTGGCGCATGGTGTTAACCATAATCTCAAAGGGCGGGAAAGTGTGATAACCACGCCCGTCAATCAGGAGCCCGCGCAGCTTCAGCCAGGAAGACTCATTGGGCAAATCAAGCTGGCAGGTACGATTGCACATTTCACAGGTAGTACACGCCATAAAGGTATTCACGGCTTTCTGATCGAATTCGGCATCACCCTCCATTACCATCTTCAGGAAAGTCCACTTGCCGCGAGGTGATTGCGACTCCCAACCCCGCCCATAATACTGGTCGCATTGGTCGATACAATATCCGCACTGGGAGCAGGCAAAAGCGTACCAGGCTATATCGCCGGGTATCCCCTTTCTTTCTTTGAAAACCTCTCCGCTTTCCTTTCCCCGGGCCATGTTCCCAAAAATGCGGACTATCGGTTCCAGTGCGCCGGCAATTTTAAGCCCGCCCGCAACCAGGGTTCCATCCAAAACCTTGCCGGGATTCATAATCCCATCCGGATCCATATTCTTTTTATACTCCACCAGTTTGTCCAAGTGTTCCTGCCCCAGGACTTCCTTGGCAAAACCGGTAAAATAGAGGCCGGTCGCATAGGGTCGTCCGCCATTTCTCTGCGCCACTTTCAGAGCTGTTAAGGAAAGACCGAAAGCCAGGTTAAAGTTTAATTTCCGCTCATCGTGAGGAATAAAACCCAGCAGCACAAACTCACGGCGATTAGTAGCAAATCCTTCTAAGATAAAAGGTTGGTTAATATCTTGCGATGTCTCTTCGATGACCTGAGCCAGATTTTCTACCGGCACCACTACCTCACTGGGGATCAAAGAAGGTGCAATCCGTTTGGCTCGCATGGGTTCAAAACGAGCCGTCCATTCATGCTCGGCCAATTCGGGAGATAATACCTGCCCCTGATTTTTGGCCGCCAAGCTTACTACATCTTCCATCAATATGTCGCAGCGGTCAGCCGTACAGGCCATAATAACGATAAATTTTTCCGGCAGTATAATTCGATGCGTATCTTTCACCGGGCGTCCATGGTGTAAATGAGGAGGCAGCTGATTCTTCATTCGGGCTGCTTCCGGATTAATAAAAGATATTGACCATAAGGGAACTTTGCGATCATAAAGGCCAACAAAAAAATTTCCCATCTGTGCGCTATTATCAAAGGCTATGGCATTGACATGCATTGGTTTCACAGGTTTTACCCGCAGAGACACGCGGCTGATAAATCCTGTGATTCCGTTGGCTTCACTTACCAAACTCAAATCTGGCTGTTTAAGTTCGCGCACCGTGCCATCCACTTGAATCAGCCTTGCGGAAATGACGTTGTCAACAAAGTACCCATATTCATAACTGCCTATACCTGCGCCACCTTGCGCCAACCAGCCTCCCACTGTAGAAGAAGGAGCACTGGTCGGATAAAGCGCCAGGGTAAGATTTTGCTGATTCAGGTGGTACTCTAATTCTTTCCATACCACGCCTGGTTCTACCGTGGCAGTGCGATCTTCAGTACTGATCTCCAATATTTTATTCATACGATTAAATTCGACTACCAGACCGCCTTCTACCGGTAAAACTCCGCCATAACCGGAGGTCGCCTTCGCCCGGGGTGTTAGCTTGATACCCTCCTGTCTGGCAATATCAAGCAGGGCAATTAACTCCTGTTCAGATACAGGTTGAACGATCCCGGCGGGCACCGGGTTACCTACCAAAGGCTGAACCAGCGAGGGCATTACTCCCATGTCGTGAGAATATATCTTCCGTTCCAACTCATCGAAAGTTACTCTAGCGCCCCAATTATCATCCAGGTACTGTTTCACTTTTGCCGTTAATTCGTACATTTATATACCCCCTCTCCGTATATGCAATCATTATATCACATTACGGAATATATGCACACTTTATATCAGATGAATAAATACCCAGATGCTTTTTCTCGATTTGCAGGATCAAGTATACTGTATAATGTGCCGTAATAGCGCAGTTGCAGCCTTCCTGCTCTTTCTAAATCTTACCCGAAATGGTACACTTTTGTTGTATGAATATTAATTAATGCAAGCATCCATGTTAGTACTAACCGATGAGTTTCTTGTCCCGTTGGGTCGAGGAATTTTTTGGCTTTTTATACTTAACCGGAAATGGTATTGCAAGTTGATTTAGGGCGTTGGCTATACTAAGAAGGGGTTTTGGTTTATGCAGACTTTCGATCGGGCTTCCACTGGTATAATTGGTCTGGATAAAGTACTTGATAACCTGCGCTGGGGAGACAATGTAGTATGGCAGGTTGAAAACATTCAGGATTATCGGGATATCGTCGCCCCCTTTGTTAAGCAGGCTCTAGCCGAACAAAATACTGTCATTTACATGCGCTTTGGCCAACATCCACCTGTTCTACAAGCCCATCCCCACATAAAGGAATATCTGCTTGACGCTAGTTTGGGATTCGAATCCTTCTCCAGCCGGGTACATTCCATAGCCACACAAGAAGGAGAAGGAGTTTGCTATGTCTTTGACTCCCTCTCCGATCTTCTTTCGGCCTGGGTTACCGACCTTATGTTGGGTAATTTCTTTAGGGTTACATGTCCCTATCTGTATAAACTAAACACTATCGCTTATTTTACTTTACTAAAAAACCGGAATTCATATTCAACTATCGCCCGCATTCGGGAAACCACTCAGCTTTTATTGGATTTATATAGATATGAAGATCAGACCTACATTCATCCGTTAAAGGTCTGGAATCGTTATTCTCCTACCATGTTCCTTCCGCATGCTTCACTGGGAGAAGACTTCGTGCCCATTACCAGCAGTAATGAAACGGCTTTGTTTTTTTCCCGCTTTCAACAGCAGGGACCGGGCAATGTAGAACGTAAACTAGACTATTGGGATCGTTTCTTTTTAAACGCTCAAGAATTACTGGAAGATAAACGCAAAGGTCATTTCCATAATGAAATTGAAGAAGCCCAAATGCTGGAGCAATTATGCAAAATGGTTCTGGGACGCGATGAACAAGTTCTAGCCCTCGCTCATCGCTATTTTAGCCTGACTGATTTGTTAGAAATACGCAATCGTCTAGTAGGCTCAGGTTTTATCGGGGGTAAAGCCGCGGGCATGCTCCTGGCTCGTAAAATCCTGCAAACGGATTATAGCACCAATTGGGCTGACTACCTGGAACCCCATGATTCCTTTTACGTCGGATCAGATGTCTACTACACCTACTTGGTGGAAAACGATTGCTGGTACCTGCGTCAACAACAAAAACAGCCTGAGCATTATTTTTCATCTGCCGTGGAACTACAGAAGAAAATCTTAGGCGGCATTCTACCCGAGGCCATAAATGATCAACTCAAACAGATGCTTGAGTATTTCGGGCAATCTCCTATAATTGTCCGCTCCAGCAGTTTATTGGAAGATGGTTTCGGAAATGCCTTTGCGGGAAAATATGAGAGTGTGTTCTGCGTGAACCAGGGAAGCCCCCAGGAACGCTATCACTATTTTGTAGAAGCGGTAAAATCCATTTATGCCAGTACCATGAATGAAGATGCCCTGGCCTATCGCATGCAAAGAGGAATGGCCGAAAGTGATGAACAAATGGCTTTGCTGGTACAACGGGTGTCTGGTTCCCATCGTTCACATTTTTTCTTTCCCGACCTGGCCGGAGTAGCCATGTCGCATAATCCTTATACCTGGAGAGAAGATCTGGATTCCGGCGCAGGTATGATGCGGCTGGTATTAGGGCTGGGTACCAGAGCAGTTGACCGCGTAGATGATGATTATCCCCGCGTAGTAGCCCTGGACAAACCTTGTTTGCGCCCTATCTCCAGCCGGGATGATATACGCCGTTTTTCCCAGCGTCAGGTAGATGTGCTGGATACAACCTTGAATGATTGGAAAACCGTACCATTGTCGAGTATCGCCAAACTAAGAAATACTATGCCTTACTGGCAGTCGGTAGCAACCCCGGATTATGAGGCAGTAAGCAAACTAAAAGCTTTGGGCTATAAAGATCAGGAATCTTGGATATTGACCTTTGATGAATTTCTGTCTACCCCCTTTCCAGAATTAATGCATAGGATACTGCATACTTTGGAAAAGGCTTATGCCTATCCGGTCGATACAGAGTTCACGGTCAACTTTGCTGCCGATGGCAGCATCCAGATCAACCTCCTGCAATGCCGTCCCCTGCAGACTGCTCAATCCGAAAGTAAAAGGCTTTCAGCGCTTAACTTGGATGATTCTGATGTGTTATTTTCCTGTTATCGAAGTTCCATGGGAGGCAACTTGCAGCAGAAACTTGATAAAATAGTATACATTCAATCCACTGCCTATTCGCAACTTTCAAATAATGACAAATATCAGGTGGCCCGACTTGTGGGCCGCCTAAACCGCTTATTTAAAGAACGTGTTGCCCACCCCTTTATGCTGATTGGTCCTGGAAGGTGGGGCAGCAGTACCCCTTCTCTGGGTATACCGGTTTCATTTGCAGAAATCTGCAACTCTTCAGTTTTGGTGGAAGTGGCTCAAGCTGATGATGGTTATATGCCGGAACTATCCTTTGGAACCCATTTCTTTCAGGATCTGGTGGAAACTCGAATATTCTATACCGCTATCTTCCCCGGTCAACCCCGGGTCATTTTTCAACAACAATTCTTTGATAATGCTGACAATTGCTTTGCTGACCTGTTACCTGACTATGCCCGCTGGCAGACGGTCATAAAAGTAATTGAGCCATCCCGCCATGGCCAGGCTCTCTGGCTGGACGCTGATATGCAGGCTCAGACATGTGTGTGTTTTTTGGTGTCTCTGTAAGCTAGTACCCTGTTAACCCTACAGAAAAATATGCCATATTTTCGATTTTTACTAAGACTTAACAACCATTTTATGTTAATATGTTTTTAAAATGGCCTGATATTTACAATTAACTGATTTAAGTCTTGATGCCTTTACTCTTGCATCTCAATTTTTAGCCAATTGGCAGGTTTCTGTGCCTTCTCTGGTAGTATGTATGCCAGTTTTATGATATTATCGGAACATGAATTCTACAAAGTATTAGGGCCATAGATTAGCTAATATAATTAAGGAGGGCAGGATTCCGCATGGCTAAGGTTGATTTCCAGATTACTTTTTGGGGAGTAAGAGGTTCAATGCCGGTCCCCGGCGCTGAAACCATAAAATATGGAGGCAACACTCCCTGTGTACAGGTGCAAATTGGAGATCGGCTTTTGATTTTAGATGCCGGAACCGGAATTTTTAAACTCGGACAGCATTTGATGGCCCAGGGTAAGCCTATCCGGGGCGACATATTTATCTCTCATACCCACTGGGATCACATCCAAGGATTCCCCTTCTTCACTCCGGCTTTTGTTAAATGTAATAGCTTTTCCATTTATGGACTTCGAAGCGTCAACCTTAACTTTGAAGATCTGATGAAAGGTCAGATGGAATATGATCATTTCCCCATAAGCTTGGATGAGATGGGATCTAATATTGATTTTCATGAAATAACCTTCGGTACTGAAACGCAATTGGGTGATGGTATCGTTTTACGAACAGTATTAAACAACCATCCGGGTGGTTGTCTTTCTTACCGACTGGACTACGACGGTCGTTCCTGCTGTTATATGACGGACACTGAACATAACGCCAGGATAAAGCCTGATTTTTTGAAATTCGCTGCCGGAGCAGATGTAGTAATCTATGATGCTCACTTCACCAATAAAGAATATGCCGGTTTTAATGGCTTCCCCTCGGTCAAAGGCTGGGGACATTCCACCTGGCAGGAAGGAATCAAGCTGGTAAAGGCCTGTGATGCCAAGAAGCTGGTATTATTCCATCATGCTACTTATCGAACCGATGAAGAAATGGATGCTATCGAAAAGGAAGCCAAGAAACAATATACAGATTTGATTGCAGCACGCGAGGGAATGGTGATTTCACTTTGAGGACATATACTTCAGAAATACTGGAACAGGTTGAAGATATATTAAATATCGGTATAGCTCTTTCCGCGGAGAAAAACCATAATCAACTCCTGGAGATGATTGTCAGCGAAGCTCGTCGTATTACTGGAGCTGATGCAGGAACCCTTTATCTGTGCGATGGCGACCATCTGCTGTTTAAAATTACCCAGAACGACACATTAAAATCATATCAGGGCGGCAAGGGAGAACCGCTCAATTTACCTCCGGTTCCCATGCGCAAGGAAAATGTATCCTCCTATGTAGCCCTAACCCATCAGAGCGTTAACATTCCCGATGTATACCAAGCCGAGGACATTGATTTCGATTTCTCCGGACCTAAGAACTATGACAAAATCTCCGGTTACCATACCGGTTCCATGCTGGTAATCCCCCTGGAAAATCATGAGGGAGACGTAATCGGAGTCCTGCAACTAATCAATGCCAAAAACGTTGACGGTAATACTATTCCATTTGCATCCCACTTTGAAAAGGTAATATCTTCTTTGGCCTCCCAAGCAGCTATCTCCCTGACCAACATGCAGCTCCTGGCTGATATTGAACGGCTTTTCAACTCTTTTGTGGAGGTTATGGCTACCGCCATTGACTCCCGCACTCCTTATAATGCCAATCATACCCGGAGGGTAGCCCTGCTGGCAGGTGAACTGGCCCGGACTATCGATGCCGAAAATGAAGGTATATGGGCCGAGGTTAGATTTGATGAAGACCGCACCGCCCAACTGGTAATGGCGGGCTGGCTGCACGACATCGGTAAGATCTCCACACCGCTGTCAGTTATGAATAAATCCAGCCGGATTGAAGCCCAACTCGAACTAGTGCTGCAAAGACTCGATTATATTGAAGCCAGCCTTAAAGCCCACTACCTGGAAGCAAAACTGATGTACCTGCAGAACGGGGATAATGATAGTATAAATGTTCTGGATGATAAATGGCAGGAAGATAAGGACCAGGTAGATCAAACCCGTGAATTGATTATTAAAGTAGATCACCCCGCGACCTTTGTGGATAAAGAGATACTGCAAAAGATCCAGGACGTTGCCGGTCGTACCTATCGGGACCAAGCCGGCAACGAGCATGCCTGGCTTACCGAGACTGAGCTTACCGGTCTGAGCGTGACCAAAGGTACCTTGACCGATGATGAACGCCGCATAATGGAAGACCACGTTGTAGTAACAGAACGGATGCTGGATAAGATTCCCTTCACGCGCAAATTAAAAGAAGTGCCTTTCTTCGCCAGCATTCACCACGAACATCTGGATGGCAAGGGCTATCCGCGCGGTCTGGCTGCTGACGAGATACCTCTGGAAGGCAGAATTCTGGCTCTCGTAGATGTGTTTGACGCCCTTACCGCCGCCGACCGCCCATACAAGCGAGCCATGCCGACCGATCAGGCTTTAAAAATACTGGGCTTTATGGTTAAGGACGGTGAACTTGATGGGGATCTGCTGAAGATTTTTACGGAAAAAACCGTCTGGGAAAGAATTGATGATTAAGAATTCTTGCTACATATAAAACGGATACTGCGCAGCGTGAACTAATAATACTGCAGGATGCCGGTGCTTATGTCTCGAAAAACCGGGGCACAGTTTTCAGATCCGGAGCTGCCTTCTTCGGCCAGAACCACCACCGCCCAGCGGGGTTGATCGGCCGGAAAGTAACCTGCAAACCAGGCATTCAGTATTTCTTTATCGGCACTCTTCATCCGACCGGTTTGGCTGGTGGCGGTTTTACCTGCTACCCTAGCTTCCCGTATTGCTGCAGGTTTTCCGGTCCCCTCCAGCACTACCTTTTCCAGCAGTTGCTTTACTTTCCCGACCGTAGCACCCGAAATTACCTGCGCTCTCTCCCCCGCTGGGCTTGCTTGTTTTTGCCCATTCCGATCAATCGTATATTCGACCAGCGAGGGTTGAGCCCACCAGCCGTCATCAGCCACCGTTGAGATTAATGAAGCTATCTGAACCGGGCTTACCATAACCCCTTCTTGTCCCAGGCAAGCATTACCCAGCGCCGGGTTTCCACCGTCAATTTTAACATAAGTGCCAATGGGACCGGGATTATATCCAATAATACTCTCATCAGTTAAATGTAGCTTCTGTACATATTGCATAAGATCAGCTCTACCTAAACGCATTCCCACCTGGATAAAGGTGGGATTACAGGAATTGGCAAAGGCCTGCGCAAAAGTTAGATTCCCATGTCCTTCCTTCTTCCAGCAAGCTGTGGCCAAGTTTTTACTATACACATACTGGCCGGAGCAAAAAAACTGTTCCTCCATGGATACCTTTCCCTCTTCCAGAACCGCTGTGGCGAGCAATATTTTGAATAGAGACCCGGGATTGAATCTGCTCAAGGCCCGGTTGGTAAGGGTGCTGCGTTCATCAAAAGATATAATGCTTTCGATCTGATAGGGGTTAAAAGTCGGTCTGCTGGCCATGGCCAGGATTTCTTTGCTATGGATGTCCATAACCACCACCGCCCCTTTCTCAATCCTTTGATCCATGGCTTTTTCAACAACCTCCTGAATACGTTTATCGATAGTCGTAATTACTGAACCATTCGGGCTTTGCTCCTCTCGCAGCTTGAACGCCAGACCCTGGATGGGTTTACCTCGCGCATCCAGAACTGATACTAATTGTTGTGAAGAAGCGCCTCCCTTTAATATATCATCGTAAACCTTTTCAAGTCCCGATTGGCCTTTGCTCCCTTCTCCCATAGCGGCATAACCCAATAAATGTGCGCAGAAACCATCCTCGCGGTATCGGTTGATAATGGGCGCCACCTCTAGCCCTGCTATCGGAGAAGCTTTGATCCGTTCATAGGCCTGCGAGCTCAACCCTGAATAAATTCTCACCAACTGCTTACCATCAATAGCAGTTTGAATTTCTGCTTGAATTTCTTGTTCATTTTTATTCGTAAGTACCGGGACGAGAAGATTGGTCAGTTCCTTCGAGAAGGCTTCCTGACTAATCTGAGGCCGATCTTTATAGGCATGGGACCTATAATTAAATGCTTCGGGCAGCAAATAGACCGCCCAGCTATTACGCGAACTGGTTAGGGGATTGAGATTGCGATCGAATATGTCGCCGCGAAGATATTCACGCAACTCAATATGCTGGCTGCGCATTGTTGTGGCCTGTTGACTGATCTTTTCTCCCTTAAGGATCTGATAATAAAAAATTCTGCCCGCCAAAGCTAAAAACAACAGCAGAAATATATTCATAAGCATGACAATACGGTCTGAGCGCAACGTAAAACCCCCTGCATAGCCTTTCTAATTAGCATGAGCCGCAAGGGGTTAAGTTATACCGTGATTGGATCATGAAGATTTATGTCGAACGGAAGGTTAAGCAGTATTTCCATCATTTCCGCCCAGGTATCAGGCGTTACCCGAATGACCACCATTCCCTCAGATTGATCCAGGGTGGAAACAATCCCCAGGTTATCATAAGCCTCCACCAATTTGGTCAGCATATCAATGCGGTCAGGAGCTATCCGGGCAATTATTTCATTCATAATGCTTGCCCACCCTTCTTAAGATGCTATAAGCAGATATTGGTTTTTCATAAGGAATAAATATCTTTTGCCGGGGATGGCGGGCTCGATCGAGTTCATTATTATCTTCATCAAATAGATTTTGAAGGCTCAGGTCAATAATAGGTCCATCCGGTATCATTATCTGCAAAGGATCTCCGGGTCCGAAATTAGCGCGTTGCTCAACTTCGAGCATACTTCGCTCCTTATCATATCCGTATATTATCCCGCAAAAATCTGCTCTCTCCGGTACCTCCTGCCGATTTATATCCTGAATTGACGGGGACTCCCCTTCAATAAATCCATTGGTAAACGGTCTGGTTGCCACCGCCTGCAACTCTTTCATCCAGGCTTGCAATTCCGGCCCGGCATAGCCTTGCTCATGGGGATAATCCAAGGCTTGCCTATAAATCCTGGCCAACACCGCAACATAAAGCGGACTCTTCATCCGGCCTTCAACCTTAAAGGCATCTACACCGGCTTTTATAAGTTGTGGCACGTATTCCAGCAGACATAAATCGCGGGAGTTAAAAATATAGCTTCCCCGTTCGTCTTCTTCCACGGGATAGTAAAGACCTGGTCTCTTTTCTTCAACTACATAATACTTATAGCGGCAGGGATGTGCGCAGGCGCCACGGTTGGCACTCCTGCCGGTCATGTAATGAGAAAGCAGGCATCTTCCCGAATAGGATACACACATAGCCCCATGTACAAAAATTTCTAATTTTATATCTACCCGCTGTTTCATCTCCGCTATTTCTTCCAAACTTAATTCCCTGGCCAGTACAATCCTGTCAGCACCTAAATCACGATAGAAAGCAGCCGCTTCGTAATTACTAACATTAGCCTGGGTGGAGACGGTTACCGGAACACCTGGCGCATAAATCCTGGCAAGGCGCATAACTCCGGGGTCTGATATAATCAGGCCATCCACTCCCCTGCACCCCAGTTCCTCTATATAAGGAGGCATTTTGTCAATATCCCGGTTATGAGCCAGGATATTTAACGTAACGTAGACCTTTTTGCCGCGCTCATGGGCAAAGGCCAAACCTGCTTCCATCTCTGACAGGGTCAGGTTGCCTGCAAAAGCTCGCAGGCTGAAGTCTTTTCCGCCCAGATAAACAGCATCGGCACCAAAAAGCAGGGCTGTTTTCAGTTTCTCTAAATTCCCGGCCGGTAGAACCAACTCCGGTTTATGCATAGGATTACCTCCCGTTTTTTATAAACCACTCTGCTTTTTGGCGTTCAAGTGTTCCGCATAGGTACTGGAAAAAATGTGGCTGTTATCTCCTTTGGCTACATAATAGTAGAAGGAGTTTTTTTCGGGATTCAAAGCCGCACTAATAGCGTCCCGTCCAGGACAGGCAATCGGGCCGGGAGGTAGGCCGGCATATTTGTAAGTGTTATAGGGCGAGTTGATCTGCAGATCCTTGTAGGTAACTGTTGGACGATGCTCCCCAAGGCTGTACAAAATTGTAGCATCAATCTGCAGAGGCATCCCTTTCTGCAAACGGTTATAGATTACGCCCGCGATCCTCTGTCTTTCTTCCGGGATACGAGCCTCACGTTCTATTAGGGAAGCAATTATAATAGTGTTGCGGGTACTTAGCTTCTTGTCAGCGGCTTGTGCGGCAAAAGATTTGTTCCAAACCATCGCAAAGTTATTTAACATCATATTTATGATATCCTGGGCACTGGATTTTTCGGTAATTGTATAAGTATCCGGGAAAAGAAATCCTTCCAGGCGAGCCTCGTTCTTAGGTGACCCGGGTAGAATGAAATCGAATTTATAATCGGTCTGTATTGCTTCCTGCCATTGCTGCTGGGTACAAATCTGTTTCTTAACCAGCAGTTCCCCAATTTGTCGCACCGTATATCCTTCAGGAATAGTAAAAGAAGGGCTTTTAACCTTACCTTGCGCGATTTGCTGGGCTATTTCAGGCAAAGATTGGCTTTTTTGGAGAGTGTATAAACCTGCTTTTAACTGGACATCCAGGCCATTCTGACGACAGTAATTAAGAAATATGTCCTGGTTGCGTATAAGCCCGTTCTTCTGAAGTATAGCCGCCACTTCGCGGGCCGAGCTGTTTTCCGGTATGCGTACTTCTATGCCGGCGTTGTCATCGGGATTGACCGGAAGGCTCTGGCGGCTAATGATTTGCCAGCCTATGAAAGTCAAACCCACAAAGAAGATGAATACTAATGAAACTATAATTAACTTAAGATTTATCTTTTTCATCTCGGGCTCAATCATCTTTTCTCACCTTATTTGCAGAGTTATAGTTATGGCTTAATCGGAGTGGGCCGCAGAGGCGCCGGATTGGACGAATTCTGACTAGTGTCGCCGGGGATGAGGGGCACTACGGTTTGTGCCGGAGTATTCGACCCTGGAGATGTGGTACCGCTAACGCCACTTCCCGAAGCGGGCAAATTAAAAGCTGCACCGGGAACAGAAGGCGCAATCGCAGGTCCTTCCAGAATCAGTTCATTCAGAGGTTTATAGGTATCACGAGCTAATTGTTCAGTTTTAACTATTTTTCCATTTTCATCATAGAAATTTCGAAAAGACCTGACTATGTAACCAGGATTTCCTTTATGATCAACTCTTTGCTCCCCTGCGGCCATCTTGGGATCCGTTTCTTTCTCAACCACAAAATCCAGGGTTTGATCTATAATGTTCGAAATGTCTATTTTTCTTTTGTATTTCAGATTTCCATAAATATTTACGGTCAATTTGCCTCCCGAGGCAATCACGCGAATATAAACGGGAGAGTCAGTACTATTCCGGATTTTTAAATCCTGAATACCGTAGGCAACAGTGGCATCACGTCCCAGAGGAACATAAGCAACTGCCAGGGCATGATTGTATCGTTCTACAATTTCCAGCCCAGCCAGAAGACAGGCGTTATAAAGGGTTGACGATACCTGGCAGATGCCTCCCCCCAAGCCCGGCTCAAATTTATTTCCTACAATGACCAGAGCATCCAGGTAACCGGTCTCCATAGTGCGTGCGCCTACCGTATTATTGAACGAAAAAACCGTCTGCGGTGCAATCATAATCTTGTTGACACTGGATGCCGCCATATAAAGATTATGGGATCGGTTCACTTCCCCGGGATTATAGAAGGTCGAATAGCTCGATATTTCGCCCATGTTTTTCAACATTTCTTCGTTAACCTGGGGTTGCTGGCGAACCATAATGATCGGCATCCTGAGAGTGGATATCTCGTGCAAGTTCGTGGGCAATATCTTGAAAGTAGCGTCTTCATCTACTTTTAAGCCGGCCTGACCCGGTACTATCACCAGACCCCGTTGATTATCAACTTCCAAACTGGCATTTTTATATACTACCCCCCATTTACTATCCCAGTCCTTAAGCAAGCGGGCTTTTACCTCGGGGTTGTATTGGATTGTGAGCGGGTAGTTTATCTTGCGATTTCCATCCAGATTGGCAATCTTGGCTTGCCAGTTGCGGCTTTTTTCCTCTTTCCAAGCTGATTCCACTATTTTCGCAACATCAAGCGACAGGCACAAACCTCCCAGTGTACTTTCATACTTATAATCATCCTTATAAAAGGTTACCGGAGTAGCAAAGGTTTCATTTATAGCCTGGCTGACGGTTGAAGCGGCATCTTCCACATTGTATCCCTGAACGGCAATCCCGCCAATCTCGACTCCGGGCATAAACAAATCGGTCGCAATGAAATTTTTATAAAAATACAAGGATAATGCCCCGGAGATACCCAGGAACAATACCACTACGAATGCCAGCCCTGTTTTAAACCTATTCTTTTCCAACCCCCAACCCCCAAAAACCCAATTAACTGTTCTTTTTCCTCTCTTTAATTATAGACTATGGTACTGTATGTAGGCACACATAATAAAGAAGCCATACGGCTTCAGAACGTCGATAAAAGCACCCTGGCACGTTTATACGGGGACATTCCTTACCCTAAGGGAAGGTGTGTCCCCATACATTAGCTCGCCTCAATCACCCTTCGGGTACTCCCCCCTATGGGGACTACTGATGTGCCGTGAACGGCACGGTTAAGGTTGCCGATATGAACTTCGTTCACGGTTAAGGTTGCGCGGGATTTTGTCCATTCCTTGATCTTCACTTTCATACTGTTCCGAGCGTGGCGAGCCCAAACTGTAGTCCTGTTAAGGGCCTCTATCTCTCGCTCTAGCAGTCCGCTAGTTTTTATATCTCTTCGTTATCAACCATTTCCTGCCAGGCATCGGCAACCTTTTCCCACTCTTCATCATCATCAATGTCTCCCAGGAACTCATTGCCTTCTTCATCAAACACTACTTTGAGGATGACTACCTCAACTTCGGCCTCTTCATCCGGCTCCTCATCCTCTTCCAACGGTATTAAAACCCGGTAAGACTGGTCATCTATTTCCAGCTCAGCTAGAAGTTCAAACTCATGTTCCATTCCATCTTCATCTACCAGAACCAGTACGGGAAATTCCTCATCATCAAAGATATCCTCGTTGTCCATCCATGCACCTCCTATTAAGACTAAGGTAATTCTAATATCTTCCCCACTTCTTTGTCAAATTACTTATGAGCCAATCGATCGAGATATGCCTGTAGTATATTCATGGCTGCCAGCTTGTCAACAAGACCTTTGCGTTTCCGGCGCGAGATATTCGCTTCCAGAAGAGTCCTTTGAGCCTCAACGGTAGTCAGCCTTTCATCCCAATAATCAATGGGCAAAGCCAACTCTTCCTTAAGAACCTGTCCGAATTCCTTGATCTCCTCCCCCTTGGGGCCAACCGTACCGTTCATATTCAGAGGAAATCCCAACACTATTTTTTCAACCTCATATTCTTTACATATAAGAGCGAGTCGATGTATGTCTGCTTTTAAGCCGCTCCGCTCCAAAACCGAATGTCCCTGAGCCGTCCAACCCATTTGATCGCTAAGGGCAATACCTATACGCTTTTCTCCCACGTCTAAACCCATTATTCTCATAAAAATGCATCCCTATACAATATTTATGCAGCGGCGGAGCGCACAGGGGGACGGTTCTCTTGTGCTTTTTTGTTTGTGTGTGAGCACAAGAGAACCGTCCCCCTGTGCGTGCCCAAGGTTCTCTTATCCCAAGTATTTCTTAAGCAGCACTTCCATAATTTCGTCGCGATCCACCTTGCAAATTAAATTACGGGCTTGCTTATGACTGGTTATATATGCTGGCTCCCCCGATATCATATAACCCACTAACTGGTTCAAAGGATTGTAGCCCTTCTCTTCCAGCGCTTCATAAACCGTTTTCAAGATGCTGTAAACCTGATCCACATCATCTTTTTCCCATTTAAAGCTGACCGTATTCTCTCCCGAACCTTTAGGCATACAATCACCTCCCCTTCAATCGGACCCTTTCTACACAGCCAGTTAATTATCCTGCGTCAAGGTCAAGGTTTTTTCTATCATTTCCCTGGCCACAGCCAAAGCCTGTTCCAGCTTGCTCGTATCTTTTCCTCCCGCCTGCGCCATATCAGGGCGCCCTCCGCCACCGCCGCCGGCAACTTTGGCCGCTGCCTCGATTATTTTTCCGGCATGGATACCTTTCGCTAATGAATCTTTGCTGGCAAAGCTTATCAAGGCTACCTTATCTTCTATTATCGCTCCCAGAACCACCACTGCGCTTCCCAGTTTGTCCTTAAGCCGTTCTGCATTCTGGCGCAAATTGTTACCATCCTGACTCTGTATCTGCGCAATTAAAACTTTTACCCCGGCAATATCATATGCCTGATTTATTATGTCATCCCCGGAGGCTTTGGAAATCAGGTTCTGTAGTTGCTCTATCTCCTTGTCCCTCTCTTTGAGGGTTCGGTTCAAAAAATCAATGCGTTTGGGTAGGTCAGCAGGTGTGGTGCGTAATATTGCAGCGGCTTCCTTAATATCCTTTTCGACCGTATTCAAATATCTTAGGGCGTGTCTGCCGGTCAGAGCTTCTATCCTTCTTAATCCTGACCCAATGCTGCCCTCGCTAAGAATTTTAAACAGCCCAATCTGCCCGGTATTATTGACATGTGCGCCTCCACACAGCTCGATGCTAAAATCACCCACCTGGACAACCCGGACTTCCTCCCCGTACTTTTCACCGAATAGAGCCATAGCACCCATTTCGCGAGCTTTCTCTATATTGCTGATAGTGGTCTGAACCGGATAGCTCTGTAATATAGCCGTATTCACGATCTGTTCGACCCGATTTAGCTCTTCACCGCTTAAAGCCACCAGTTGTGAGAAGTCAAAACGCAGCTTTTCCGCTTCAACCAGGGAGCCCTTCTGTTGGGCATGATCTCCCAATACCTCTCGCAAAGCCCTATGCAACAGATGTGTGGCGGTATGATTGCGGGAAATATCCAGTCTTTTTTCTTCATTCAGTTGCAATTTTACTATATCGCCCCGGCGTAAACTACCCGCCAGGTGGCCGCTATGTATGATCCAGTTGCCCAGCTTCTGCACATCCGCCACCGTCACGGTTCCCGTTTGGGCGCGGATATAGCCGGTATCAGCTACCTGTCCACCGCTTTCTGCGTAGAATGGAGTGCTGGAAGTGATTATAATAATATCGTCATCAGCTGCAAAATCAACCCGTTCACCATCCTGTATAATAGCCAATACACTTGACTCGTCTTCATACCTACCATAGCCGGTAAATCCGGTACCGGGAATATCGACCAGAAGATCAGCCAAAAGCTGATCCCGGGCAAAGGCATTTTCGCTCTTCTTCGCTCCTCTAGCCCGCTTACGTTGTTCTTCCATCATCCGGTTGAAGCCCTCAGTGTCTACTGTAAAGTGGTTTTCTTCGGCCATATCTTCAGTTAGATCCAGCGGAAATCCATATGTGTCATAAAGCGAAAAAGCCTCTTCTCCCTTAATGACTTTTCTGCCTTCACTATTAGCATTCTTAATAATCTCTCCTACTTTTTTTACTCCTTCTTTCAGGGTAATGAAAAAACGCTCTTCTTCTAATTTGATGACCTGTTTTACAAAATCCTGTTTTTCCACAAGTTGCGGATAGGCATGTTTCATCAACTCACATACCACGTCCACAGTCTTAAATAGAAACGGTTCTTCAATGCCCAGGAACTGACCGAACCGTACCGCTCGGCGCAGAATACGCCGCAGGACGTATCCCCGGCCTTCATTGGAGGGTAGTATTCCATCAGCGATTAAAAAGGTACAGGCCCGGCTGTGGTCGGCAATAACCCGGAAAGGAAATCCGCCCTCACCCTTATCATATTTTCTCCCGGTTAAAGCTTCGATATCTTTGACGATGGGAATAAAGAGGTCGGTATCAAAATTGCTGTCCACTCCCTGCAAGACGGAGGTAAGCCTTTCCAAACCCATTCCGGTGTCTATACTGGGGCGGGGCAAAGGCGTCATTACGCCCTTCTCGTCACGGTTATATTGCATAAAAACCAGGTTCCATATTTCCAGCCAGCGGTCACAATCACAAACACCTATTCCACATTGGGGATGACCACATGAATAGCTCAGACCACGATCATAAAGAATTTCACTGCAGGGACCACAGGGGCCGGTGTCTCCCATACTCCAGAAGTTATCCTTCTCTCCCAACCGGACAATTCTGGCCGTCGGAATCCCCGTAACCTCCTGCCATAGCTCATAGGCGTCGTCATCATCCTGGTAAATCGTTGCCCAGAGCTGTTCCCGGGGCAGTCCGACCACTTCGGTCAGAAACTCCCAGGCATATGTAATAGCATCTCGTTTGAAATAATCCCCAAAGGAGAAATTACCCAGCATTTCGAAGAAAGTGTGATGGCGGGGGGTCCTTCCCACCGTGTCCAGATCATTATGTTTTCCGCCGGCCCGCACGCACTTTTGAGAGGTAGTGGCCCGGTTATAATTTCGTTTATCAATGCCCAGAAATACATCTTTAAATTGATTCATTCCCGCATTGGCAAAAAGCAAGGTGGGGTCGTCCACCGGAACCAGAGAAGAGCTCTCTACCACCGTATGCTGCCTCTCTTCGAAATACTTTAGAAACGTCTCTCTAATTTTACTACTAGTCCACACGAGCCTGGCCTCCTCAATCCCTATTTTTTCTTTATTAAACTATTTTCTTTTATTAATCGGCTGGTGTCAATAAAGTAAGACTTGCTTCAGGTGAAGTTTCAACTCCATCTGAAGCTTAGTCGCACTTATCCAGGAACTTAGTCGCTCTTAATCCTGCCCATAGAGGCGGGATCTTAGAGCGAGTTAGTCATCGGGCAAAACCCGAAGGCTAATTATATAAACTTGTTGACAAACAATTTAATCCATCAGGCCGAATGACGGAAGCGAAGGTCAAGGCTTGCAGAAGCGCCGTGATTGAGACGTATTAAGATACGTCGATTGAACGGCACTTCTGCATAACGCAGAGATTCGCTTTTGTCAACGGTCTGATTATATTTCAACTATTTTTAGATAGATGTAGTGCCCCACAATTTTTAATGAGGCGGTGAGGGGCACCGCCACCAGCATGCCCACAATTCCGAACAGTTTGCCGCCCGCCAACAACGCAAAGACAATTAGGAGGGGGTGCATCCCCAATCTGTCACCAATGATCTTGGGACTGATAATATTGGCTTCTATCTGCTGAAGAATAATTATGGCCGCAGCCAGATATATGGCCGAGCTGCTCGATTGGGACAAGGCCAATCCTACAGCAGGAATACCTCCCAGAAAAGGTCCAAAATAGGGTATTAATTCAGTTATCGCAGAAATTATACCTATTAGCAAAGCATACTTTACCTTAAGTATGGCCGCACTAATTCCCACCAATATTCCAATCATAGCCGCAATCAGCAGATAACCTTTAGAGAACTCGATGATAACTCTGTCGATTTGCCCGGCCATGATGCTAATATCGCGTCGGGCCCCGGGGGGTAAGATATCCAGAAAGGCATTTCTGATTTGCTCCCAGTCCTTAATTACATAAAAAGCCAGGATAGGAGCAAAGACAATAATGATAGCCTTGCTCATAAGATAGAAAAGCCCGCTAATGAATCCTTGCATGGTACTATAAATGTAGCTTTCAATCTGACCGGTATTCTGTTCAACCAGCTGATCTATTTTACCGGGCCACTGTATTCCGTTGACCCGGTCAATAATCATTTCAATCTGGTTGGCATACTGCGGAAGCATGGCTGCGATGCCGCTAAGTTCTTTCATTAGCTTGGGTAAGGCAAACCACAAAAGAAGCCCCACCAGACTTATACCCAGCAAGTATATAATAAGTATAGCCCAAACACGGTTTAATCCTTTCCTCTCTATCCATATAACCGGCCGGTAGAGAAAATAGGCGAGTATGCCTCCATAGAGGAAGCTCATAACTACATCCCGAATCAAATATAAAAAATAAAAGGTGGCCCCAACCACCATGACAAAAAGTAGATAGCGCAACACTTTATTTTTTAGCATACCATTTCTTGCCCGCGTCTCTATACCATGCCCGGAGTCTCATCCATCGCGATGAGACTGCCATCTTCGCAGACTTCAAAGAGATTCAGTCTTCCCCGGGCATAATTGAATTCCAGAAAACAGTTCCAGCAATAATACTGGTTGCTCCCCACCTTGCCCACCTGCAGTCCCCGGCATACCGGGCATTTTAACATCATATGGAATCGCTCCCTTCTTGGTTGACCATGGCGCTTGATATACTGGCCCAGCGCACTTCTTGCAGTGGTATCTCGGGGCGTCCGTCCAGAATATCCTTTACCAGGCCTGAGGACAGCTCAACCCCCCATATATGCTTGTCATCCCTATTTATTACAAAGTCACTGAGCAGACCCAGCTCTTTGCCATCCGGGCCATATATTGTATCTCCCAATTTTTTATCGTATATGGATGATTCTTCCCCATGAGCATAGGATTTAATACTCGCCTTATCAAAGAGTAGTATGGCTTCCGGCCCCAGCATAAAATCTTCCCCGCAAATAATCCCCTGACCTGAATCATGCAATCCGATAACCAGATAGGCCAGCTTGAAATCATCTCCCACCACAACCTTCTCTACCAATCCGATTTCCTCTGCCGCTCCCTCTAATATAACCGGCAAATTTACTATATTGCGCAGTTTCAATCTCTCTACCTCCTGCTTACAATAGTCTCTCCCCGGCCTACAAAAAAAATGTGCCTGCCCTCAATAGGCACACGATTTATTTATATTATTTAACTTTCGCAGTTTAAGGATACTACGCAGCAGGGGGGTGACGGTCCCCCTGTTACCTATCTCAAACGGCGGAGAGGTAAACGGAAATAAAACAAATATGGAAGTAATGTACTCCAGCCATTATAATCAACATAGTGAAGCTTATAACCCATTTCCATATTCTTATCCTTTTGGAGGTCTTCTTACATGGATTTGTTTGCAATGGGCGATGCTCATAATAAAGAAGCTTCTGCTCCCTTAGCCTGGAGGATGAGGCCGACCAGCCTGGACGAAGTGGTGGGACAAAAACATATAGTCGGTAAGGGGGTACCACTGCGAAATGCCATTGAAAAAGACCGTCTGCACTCCCTGGTTCTTTATGGCCCTCCGGGAACAGGCAAAACCAGCATAGCCAGAATCATAGCCCAAATGACCAATTCCCATTTTGAATACCTGCAGGCGGTAGTCGCCGGAGTGAGTGATATTCGCAAGATAGCCATAGCCGCAGCCGACCGGCGTAAGTACTACCAGCAGCAAACCATTTTATTTGTGGATGAGATTCACCGCTTCAATAAGGGACAACAGGATGTCTTGCTGCCATTTGTAGAGGATGGCACCCTGCTCCTAATCGGTGCCACTACTGAAAATCCTCTTTACGAGCTGAATACGGCTCTACTTTCCCGCATGAAGCTATATGTACTGGAATCTCTAAACGCTCATGACATTGAACAAATTGTATACCTCGCCATTCGCGATAAAAAAAGAGGTTTGGGCAATCTGGACATAAGTCTGGACAATGAAAGTATGGCTATTCTAATCCAAGCATCCCAGGGAGATGCCCGCACCGCTCTGAATATCCTGGATACGATTCAAAATTCATATACTCTACCAGGTGAACACCTGGAAATAACAGCTGAACTATTAAAAAAAATTACGGGCAAACTCATCGTCAAGTATGACCGCAGTGGTGATTATCACTATGATAACATTTCCGCCTTCATAAAGAGCATTCGCGGTTCAGATGCCGATGCCGCCCTTTATTGGATGGCTGTCATGTTGGAAGGTGGAGAAGATCCCAAATACATAGCCCGGCGGCTCATTGTTCATGCTGCCGAAGACATAGGACTGGCCGATCCCCAGGCTTTATCCATTGCAATTGCAGCCGCCGATGCGGTTCAATTCGTAGGCCTTCCCGAAGCCCGTATCCCTCTGGCGGAGGCAACTATTTATCTGTGTACTGCTCCCAAAAGCAACAGCAGCAAAGTTGCCATTGATAAAGCGCTGAACGCTGTACGTAGCAGCAGTCGCATAACCGTCCCCTCTCACCTGGGTGATACCTCGCACTCTCAAGCAGGTTCACGGCTGGGAAAGGGCAGGGGATACAAATACCCGCATGATTTCGGGGGGTATGTAGAACAGCAGTACCTGCCCGATGAACTGGGAGAGGTCCAGTTTTATAAACCCGGTAATAATGGCTACGAAAATACGATTCAACATTTTATAAATCAGCTGCCCGGCAAGAAAAAATAATGACCACTCTCCATCGTTTCATGGTGAATGGTCATTGATACTAACCTATCAAAAGCACTTAAAACTTTGGAACCTATTTAGGAAACAACTTCATCGATCAATTTCTGGAGTTGATTCTTGTTCTGCGCACCAACCACCCGCTTGGCTTCCTTGCCGTCTTTAAAAAACAATAAGGTGGGAATACCCCTTACTCCAAACTGTCCAGCTAAAGACTGGTTTTCGTCCACATTAACCTTACCAACGGTAATCTTAGCGATGTTCTCATCGGCCAGTGTATCAACGATGGGTCCCACCATTTTGCATGGACCACACCAGGGTGCCCAAAAATCAAGCATCACCGGTTGTGCTGCCTGCAAGACTTCTTTCTCGAAGTTGTCAACGTTGATGGTCTTAACATTAGCCATTATAGATTCCTCCTTACGCATTATTGAAATTACTTTATAAACCTGCCCATAACCTTTACTATTTCATCCAGGTTGTCGTCATGGTCTTCTTCCTTAAGAGATTTGTTAATACATTCCCGGGCGTGGCTCTCAAAAACCAGTATACCTGCTTGATGCACCGCCGACTTAATAGCTGCGATTTGATTCAAGACTTCACCGCAATCAGCTTCCGCTTCAATCATGCGTTGTACTCCCCTTACCTGCCCCTCGATGCGTCTTAATCTTAATAAAACTTTTTTGCGGTTCTGCTCAGGCATTTACCACTCCTCCTATACCCCTGCAGGGTATGTGTATGTACATTTTAGAACAACTGCGAGTCCTTGTCAAATCAAAAATATTTTCCCCTAACCCTAAATTACTAACGGATAACGAAATATTTAAAATATAAAAATAAAAGAGCAGTTAATTAAAACCGCTCCCGTTTCTTTCTAATTCACAACAAATCCCAAAGAACTATTTCCATAACGCATAGTAAATACCTATTCCCACACCCAGAGAAAGTACTAACCATATTAAAGTCCTCAGCATCTCGCCCTTAACCTGTTTTGTCAATTCCTCCATTGACCAGTATCCCCTTTCCAAAACATATTATACTAGAGAGTCCTTTATCATACTAAACATCGATGCCTTATCATCAAATAACCGAAAATATTATAACACAGTCTTCTCCAACAATCATTGTTCTTTATTGACATTTTTCTGTCTCGGGGTATCAGGGGGGGTGATCCTCTTGATACATGATCCGAAATTTTTAAAGGGCATAATATCCTTTACTTAATACTACTGCCCGGGGCGGTTATAATTATCGTATTCACAGGAGGAACGGTTTCCTCGGCAAGAAGCTCCTTCGCCACCTCCCGGCCGTTTTCTTTAACCACTCGATAAGTCCTTATCCGCATCCCGTTTTTGCCGGCCTGTTTTACAAGTCGTTCTTGAGATTTAAGCTCAGGACTGGTCTGTACAATTACTTGGGGAACCAACTCGGTCTGCTCCCGGCTCAGGGATATTTCCCGCCCCGCTTCGGACTGGCAACCAAAAATCTTCACCATCAGTTTATTATCATCTATACCTAGATATAACAAAATGGGGTCGCTAAGGTTATTAGTCAGCTTAATATCTTTAAATGTTCCTCCTCTAACCGTCTGTTCATTGACGGGCAGATGGGCATTCAGGGAAGCCTGATAAATAGCGGCAGCTATTTGTTTCAGAGCCGCATTAATACCCGTCTTGTCGCCCAGTATTTTCTCCAGAGAAAGCGAATCGCCGGGCATCACAATTGCTCCATTGAGTGATGAAATATAGGCAGGCAAATTATTTTTTACAGCTGAACTGGCATCCAGGGGAGCCATATAGACACCTATTAAATCCGTTACGGTCTTAATATCTTCAGTCTTAACACTTGGGGATAACTCCGCAAACGCAATTTCTATGGGCCCTGAATAACCCTTAGCCAGTGCCGCATCAATCTCCGTCATAGTATCACCAATGTCAAGCGTCAAACCCTTTTTATGAGTTATATATTCCAGGTAACCATTTTTATATAAAACCCGGGCATTTACCGCCGGTTGATCCAGCTTATTTTTGATTTCCTGCAATTTAGCGTATAATAAATCTTTATTGTCCAAATGCAAAACAGGTCTAAGATCCATAGCTTTACCTCTAACCACCGCATGCTTCCAGAGACTCTTTGATTCAGAAGAATTGCTTGCCACCAGTCGGTCAAGGTTCTGCATGGTCGTATTCAGATCGTAGTGGATTCCGACTGCGTTCAGGGGAATAGAAATAATTTCGCCACTGTTCTTGACTTGAAGACGCAAATTCTGATCCCACTGGTTGGCCGCGCCGTCTTCCAAAGCCTGTATTGCCTGCTGGCGACTGAGGTTAGCAATGCTAACACCACCCACCGCAACATTGGAAGGGTAGATTTTTTCATCCCTTGCTGCCAGAGCCAGGGAAGACAACACAATAGTAATGATGATTGCTACCAACATTAGTGATATGACTCTGGCTATAATTCTTTTTTGGGCCGTCATATCTGTTCTCCCTGACTAATTATTTTGATAATTCAGATAGTTCGATAAACTTACCTTGTTTATCCGCCAGGTTGAATACCTCCTCGGTGACGATCGTTCCGGCCTTGATAAGAACACTGCCCCTGGCATCCCTTATATCCTGTATCACCTTTTTGCCCAGTAAAAACTGCTTCTGTCTATCCTTAAACAAAGATGCTCCATCTTGGGGCGCTGCACTGGTTACTGGCGTTTGAACGGGAGTAGTCGGTGGCGGAGTTACTGGACTCGCAGCCTGTACTTCAGGAACCGGTGGTACTGCTACAGCCGGACTGGGGGACTGTACTTCCGGAGTAGGCGGCGGTGTCTGAACCAGCGGGGTACTTTCTTGCATTGCCGAAACGGTTGGTGCTGGCGGTTTGACTTCCTGACTGGGTGTTTGAATCACCGGACTAGATGGTTGAACAGCAACAGTCCTCTCAATCTGTGCTTCCGGCTGGGAAAGCGGAGATTTCATCTCACGGTGGAAAGGCTGAGGGCTTGGAGGGGAGTCAGGATGGGGCGATTTCTCCTTGATGACAACTACATCCGCACCATAGGTAAGCACATCATCGGCATGCACTATATCGATTTGGGTCTCGTTTTGGGCAGATTTATACTCCAGGCTGACGATTTTGCCGCTATCTTCATCGATTTCATATTCGCTTATAACCCCGATCAGATTGCCTTTATTCGTAAGCACGCTATTGCCTTTTACTTCAATATTTCTCTGCAAAAGGCTGTTGGCAGATGCTGTTTCATTTATCATAGCCATAAGATTCTCGCTTTCGGTAGTGACCGCATGCTCACCTACTCCCATAACTGCCTTGTAAGGTAAGACCCTGGCCCCTACATACCAGCTACCGTTGCTGACCAAGATAAACTCAACCCTGCCTTCCTCCGGGTTGATTACCAGACCTTTAACCTGCCCGATTTTTCTCCCTTCGACGATGGAGAATACAGGCAAGCCGATAATCTCCTGGCTTTTCTTCATTTCTCAAACTCCCTTCATCTGCTTTCTTTTAATTGCGTTATTTCAGCCGCATTCAGCCGCACCCATTCAGGAACCTCTTCAATCGGGGTATCCGGTATGCCGAGCTTAATTAATTCCGCTCTCAAAATCCTGATATTAGAAAGCTGCATACTTATTCTATCTATTATATCAGGTCGCAGCTTAGCATTGCTAATATATATGTAAAGAAGTTCCTCAGCCTCTTTATACCTCCCTAAACTCTTGTATAAATTTACGGCTTCAAAGGTCAAGAGATATTTGAGATCTGGCTCTCCGGTTATTTTCCAGGCTTCAACAAAATGTTGGACCGCCTCTTCTTGTTTATTCTCCGACGTGCAAAGCATACCCGATTCAATCAGCCCGTTAACCTTCTGGTGCTGAACCGGATCGAAAAATACTTCTGGTTCTAGCTCAACTTCTAGTTCTGGTTCTAGCTCAGCCTCCGGTTCCGGTTCCAGCTCAGACTCCGGTTCCGGTTTTGGCTCAACCTCCGGTTCCGGTTCCAGCTCAACTTCTGGTTCCGGTTTTAGCTCAGCCTCCGCTTCTGGTTCTAGCTCTGCCTCATGTTCCGGTTCCAGCTCAGACTCCGGTTCCGGTTTTGGCTCAACCTCCGGTTCCGGTTCTAGCTCAACTTCTGGTTCCGGTTTTAGCTCAGCCTCTGGTTCCGGTTCCAGCTCAGCTTCTAGTTCTGGTTTTAGTTCAGCCTCTGGTTCCGGTTTTAGCTCAGCCTCAGGCTCTGGTTCCAGCTCAGCTTCTAGTTCCGGTTTTAGCTCAGCCTCAGGCTCTGGTTCCAGCTCAGCTTCTAGTTCCGGTTTTAGCTCAGCCTCAGGCTCTGGTTCCAGCTCAGCTTCTAGTTCCGGTTTTAGCTCAGCCTCAGGCTCTGGTTCCAGCTCAGCTTCTAGTTCCGGTTTTAGCTCAGCCTCAGGCTCTGGTTTTAGTTCAGCCTCTGGTTCCGGTTTTAGCTCAGCCTCTAGTTCTGGTTTTAGCTCAGCCTCTAGTTCTGGTTTTAGTTCAGCCTCTGGTTCCGGTTTTAGCTCAGCCTCTGGTTCCGGTTTTAGCTCAGCCTCTGGTTCCGGTTTTAGCTCAGCCTCTGGTTCCGGTTCCAGCTCAACTTCTAGTTCTGGTTCTAACTCAGCCTCCGGCTCTGGTTTTAGCTCAGCCTCTGGTTCCGGTTTTAGCTCAGCCTCTAGTTCTGGTTTTAGTTCAGCCTCTGGTTCCGGTTCCAGCTCAACTTCTAGTTCTGGTTCTAACTCAGCCTCCGGCTCTGGTTCCAGCTCAGACTCCGGTTCCAGTTTTAGTTCAGCCTCAGGTTCTGGTTTTAGTTCAGCCTCTGGTTCCGGTTTTAGCTCAGCCTCTAGTTCTGGTTTTAGCTCAGCCTCTGGTTCCGGTTCCAGCTCAACTTCTAGTTCTGGTTTTAGCTCAGCCTCCGGCTCTGGTTTTAGCTCAGCCTCTGGTTCCGGTTCCAGCTCAACTTCTAGTTCTGGTTCTAACTCAGCCTCCGGCTCTGGTTTTAGCTCAGCCTCTGGTTCCGGTTCCAGCTCAACTTCTAGTTCTGGTTCTAACTCAGCCTCCGGCTCTGGTTTTAGCTCAGCCTCTGGTTCCGGTTCCAGCTCAACTTCTAGTTCTGGTTCTAACTCAGCCTCCGGCTCTGGTTTTAGCTCAGCCTCTGGTTCCGGTTCCAGCTCAACTTCTAGTTCTGGTTCTAACTCAGCCTCAGGTTCTGGTTCTAGCTCGGCTTCAGGTTGTCCAATAGTAGTGGTTTCAGGTTTCGCTTCTACTTTACTCCCACTAATTTCTTCCTCTTCTACACTCAGCAAGGCAGCCATCAGCCTGGCTGCCGCATCACCTTCAACCTTTACGGACTCGGTACTATTAATAATCAAATAGCTGTTCTCTTCAGCGTTTTCATTCGCTGTATCCCTCGAGTCAACCGGATACCGGTTGGAAATCCTGATAAGATCATCTTTTATAGTCGGTACACCTTCAGTGGGTACAAATATACCATCGTCTTCGTGAAGGCTTTTTAGAAAATACCAGGTCAAAGTCACCAATAAAAATACATAAACAAGCAAGGCCAAGCTTAGTCCCAGCCTTTGCAGGGCAATGGGAAAAGAAATGACAATACCGAGTGAAGAAGCAATTATTACTGCTATATATCTTGCCAGCAATCCTTCGCGGCGGAGTTGAAATGACATTATCGCTCCTATGGGCAGGAAGATAATTGTAGAATAAATGATATACTCGCGCATAGTAATCCCCTTACACATAATCGCCCTAATTATACTTCGACAGCAACTGTCCGAATCCTCTTAAAAACGAAATAAAAATACACCAATTCATTAAGGCAAAGGTGGAAGGAATTAAATTTTCATTGTTTTAGAAGGGAATTATAATTTATCACAGTTAGCAGTAAATGTGATTGAAGTTAAAAATTTGATTTTTATGGATATTTCAAGCTTGCGCTAATAATATTATATTGGGTTTTAATCCATTTTCGTCAATCTCTAACAATGCAAAACTCCCCTGGCGGGATAAACGGGGACTAACCGGACTTCCCGGATTTATCAGCCATAAGCCATTGATCTTCTCGCAAACCGGGTGATGAGTATGACCATATACAACTGCATCTACACCCATCTCAAGTCCGTGATAGTAAAGTCGGTTGAGATCGCGTTTCACTCCGTACTGGTGACCGTGTACCACCAATATTTTTTGACCGGAGACATTTAGGATTTCTTCTTGACTGCCGCGGCTACCGATATCACAATTCCCCACTACACAGGTACAGGGTTTATGTAATTCACGCGCTATCTTTAAGCCATCCTTGTATAGATCCCCTGCAAACAGAATATGGTCTGGCTTAAGTAGAGCCAGCCTTTTTCTGATAGACTCAGTCTTCCCATGGGTATCTGCCACCGCCGCTGCAATCAAATGGCTCCCTCCACATATTAAATTCGTTGCAAGAGAAATTTTGCTTCATTTAAGGCTTTGCCCCTATGACTTATCATATTTTTTTCCTTATCGGAAAGTTCGGCAAAGCTTTTACTCAGCCCTGCAGGAATGAAGAGGGGATCGTAGCCGAATCCTCCTTGGCCGCTGGCAAATGTAGCAATCCGTCCCTCACATACCCCTTGCACCGTTTGCACACTTCCACCCGGGTCGGCAATAGCGATAACACACACAAAACGGGCTGTCCGCTCCTCTTCCCTTAACCCCTGCATCATGGTCAGGAGTTTAGAATTGTTCTTTTCGTCGTCGGCGTTTATCCCCGCAAAACGCGCTGAGAATACCCCTGGTCTACCATCCAGCGCATCTACTACCAAGCCCGAATCATCGGCCAAAGTGATGAACTTGCTTAAGGCGGCGACTAAACTTGCTTTTTTAATTGCATTATCCTCGAAAGTGTATCCATCTTCCTCAATCTCGGGAATTCCTTCAACATCATCAAGGGTAATGAGGTTAATATCACAATCGCTTAGGATTTCATGAAGCTCCTGACGCTTTTTTTTATTTCTAGTCGCTATCAGCAAATTCCGAGGCATAATTAATTCCCTTTCCAATAATATTAGCCTGCAAGGCTATCAATTCCTTGATCCCCTTTTCGGCTATAAGCAACATCTCATCCAACTTGGCTTTGCTAAAAGGACTGCCTTCGGCTGTGCCTTGAACCTCTACAAAATTACCCGAACTGGTCATCACTACATTCAGATCCACATCGGCCTGTGAATCTTCCACATACTCCAGATCTAAAACCACTTCTCCATCAACGATTCCCACACTGATGGCCGCAACTGACTCAATTACAGGTAGAACTGCCAATACACCCTCGGCCTGTAGTTTCATAAGAGCCAGGTAAAGGGCCACGAAGCTGCCTGTAATCGACGCAGTTCTTGTGCCTCCGTCGGCCTGCAATACGTCACAATCAATCCAGATCGTTCTTTCTCCCAAAGCCTTCAAGTCTACCACCGCTCGCAAAGATCGACCGATCAAACGCTGGATTTCCGAGGTCCGCCCAGTAATTTTGCCCTTGCTGGCTTCCCGTTGGTTACGGGTTTCCGTGGATGAGGGCAAGAGAGAATACTCGGCCGTTACCCAACCTTTTCCACTTCCTTTAAGAAAGGAAGGAACTTTAGCTTCAACCATGGCCGAGCATAATACCATGGTATCCCCGGCCTGCACCAGCACCGAACCATCCGGATATTTGGTAAAACCGGGGGTGATACGCACCGGGCGCATCTCATCATTTTGCCTGTTATTAGGTCTGGCCATAAAAACCTCCTTATGTAATTTTATAAGGATTATGCGCACTAAGAGGTAACACGTAATAGGACGCGGACTACGCGGATTAATAATAAGACTAACGCTGCTTTCTTATTCTTTTAATATAAAGCAACGAAATGCTTTATTTTTCGAATCTGCGTCATTCTCTTTTTGGGGACTCCCTCTTGTTGTCATCCTGAACGTA